>Ga0163109_10000056_pt1 | contig 91931 bp, 87 predicted proteins | sample CRUFie1St13metaG_FD_108704 | JGI IMG/M metagenome (GOLD analysis project Ga0163109, IMG submission 108704) | Marine microbial communities from the Costa Rica Dome - CRUD Field 142mm St13 metaG | ecosystem: Environmental > Aquatic > Marine > Oceanic > Photic zone | place: Costa Rica: the Eastern...
CGTGCGGCAAATAATACACGCACGTTTAGGCAGATTTTGCCTGCATTGGGCAGAGTACCGTGGTCTTCTGCTGCCCCTCCCTATATTAATTGTGCTCAGCAAATTCTTTGTAAGCACACCAGTCCTACGCGAATACCAACAATGGTTTATTCACTCAGGTTAGGTTTAAACCTCTTTATCAACACTTGAAGAAGCATTTAGCGCATCCTCGCGTGTTTCCGGCGGTGCAACCTGATCTTTAAGATGTCGCACTAGAGTTTCCGGCGGAATAGTTTCCACAACTTCATCTGTCCTTGTATCCACAACTTGAAGCAGAAGCTTATTAAGTTCAGAGTTGAAATTGATATCAACCCGGCGCCCTGTGGGTTGCAGGTCGTTTAACGTTTCTTGCGCGCTTACAGCTTGCTGGAATTGTGCGCCCAGTTGATTTTTTTGTTGCTCTCCGCCGGCGTCACCGGTTTCTGCAGCCAGGTTGACGGTTGTCGATGCATCACCTTGCAATGCATTGTTTCCGACACTCACCTGAGAAATCGAAGAATTGTTTTGGGTTTGGCCCGCCTGACTAGAAAGCGACGGTGCATTAGATATTGGAAATTCCATTTTACCCTCCCGAATGGCCTTCTGCCACCCATGATGGTCAAAAACGCGAATGTGGTATTATTTCTTACATAAAATATCCGCGTATCTGGTTGCGTTTGCCCTCCGTTTTGTGACTTTCTCTCACTCCGCGAAGAACGCTCGTGAAATCAGATTTGGCCTAGCGAAGCTATTCTATACATCCACACCTGATTCGCATCTCATGGATATGCAAACCTGGTGCCATCAACCAAAAAATAGTTTTAGAGCAGGTTTTTGCCAACTTTAGGGCTTTTCGTGACTACGAAGTCGAAAAACCAACCTTTTGATAGGTATATTTTGCCCACTAGAACTCGTTTTGCCGGGCAAAGTTTGCCGGGCGACGACGTCAAGCATTTCTATGTACGTATGCGGTATACTCATATAAACCGTAATCCTCGCGAAAAAGAAAATTAGGCGAAACTTCTGCAGTTAAAAACTTTGAAAAATCTCTTTTGGACAAATGGAACAGATCTTTGCGCTTCCAATCAACATTAGTTGACATAACGTTAACGGCCAGTCCTTTTCTTGCTTTTAACCACATAAGCTTAATTACTCTCTGCATATATGAAAACATAACTTTATTTGGGAGTGTGCATTTTTCGGTAAATACACCATTCATTATTATATAGTCCGCCTCTGGAATTGTGTCAGATTTCTCCAGCACATCTTCTTGTATAAAATTATGATGAGGCCACTTACGCTTACATAGGGCGATGAATTTTGGTGAAATATCGAGACCAATATAGTTAATATTTTTCAAATTATGGGTCTGAATATATTCTAGCAAATGCCCAGCCCCGCAGCCAAAGTCGATTATTGTTTCCCTGTCTGAGCCTTTAACAATATTAAGCATTACCTGATATCGAGTTGCTGCATCACACTTGTCTGGCCAATCAACGCCAAGGTTATTGTCGCCATGATTTTCCAAGCAATTTTCATAATGATTAATAATCACTTGGTACGGAGGGCTTGCCTTTTTAGTGTTCATGAGGGCAGGGTGCCATGTCTAATGTCGAGAGAAAAGTCTTTTGGATCTTACTGCGCATAAAACGGAATTATGGACGACCGGTATAACAGTTTTGCCGAACGTTTTGTCTTCGGGAGAAGTTTTGGAACTACAGTCCAAACTAGAGGAGCCGTTTAGCAAGCAGATATCGTATCTGAGACTGAAACCTGAAAATAATCATAAACTTCAATGTCTCTTTGATGCGGATACAGAACGTTATCTGGCAGCCGCTAAGCTTGCACAATATACTCCCGCGCTACATGCCATTGGTAGTAGTCAGATTATTGTTGATCTGGTTTCCGAATTAGGGCTTGAAAGTCCCGTAATATCTACTCGGCCTGTTGTCCACATTGTAGGCAATGGCTTGGCAGTGCCCGAAGGTTACCAAGGAACCCCATCGCACCAAGATTGGCGGAGCGTACAGGGTAGCCTTGACGGTCTGGTATTATGGCTACCATTGACACAGCATGGCCGAACTTTTTGGCCGCTTGAGGTTGCACGTTTCAGCCATCGTTTGGGCCTTTTGGAGGCTAAGCCGCATAAGTTCGGAAATGCGATATCAGAAGAAAAGCTCGCTGGTATTCCTTTTACACCGGTGATTGCTAATCCCGGAGACGTTGTTGCGTTCTCAATGTTCATTGCACACCGAACTGGAAGATCTAAGGGTGCCGGGGTGCGCTGGGCGGCCAGCTTTCGATACAATAATATGCTAGAACCTACCTTTGTAACGCGAGGATTTCCTAATCCCTACATTTATAAACCACAATTTGATTTGATTGATGACCATTTCCCAGATGTTCAGTTGTTGAATCGATTTTTTGATGAGAATTAAGAATTTTCGAGAATCGCTAATCCCATTCCCCCTCTGCCGAAGCCATTGCCCGCCGTTACCATCCAACGTCTGCCAGCTTGGTCGAAGACGTGCGGGTAAGCACGCATCTCATTTTCCCATTCACCGGGTAAATTTTTGAATGCAACTTCGTTATCTTTTCGGCTCCATTGCTGGCCGTCCGAAGACTCTGCGTACGCTAGGCGATAGGGGGAAGTGTCGCCTCGAACAGAGAACCACATATGAAATACTCCCTTCTCAAATATTACAGAGGGCCGAGCACAAGCAGTTTCATCTTCATTTGTAGGTTCGAAAAGGGCGTTTGTATCTGGTGTCCAGATTACGCCGTTTTCACTGGTAGCGTGGGCAATTTTATATCGTGCTTTGGCGGGCAAAGTGGCTGACCATCCAGTACCAGAAAGATACCAAAGATGCCATGAGGCTCCTATTTTGAGGACACAAGGTGTTGATACAAAATAAGGGTCAGCCGCACTCCGGTCGAGTATTGGCAACGAAGAGAGACGACAAAGTTGACTTCCATTTTGGGTTGCAAGGCCAATTGCTACATGAAAAGGCTTCGCACCGCCGTCACTCCAACCTACGTAATAGTGCCAATTTTGGGTGCCTTTCTTGATAATCCATGAACTCATTACTCCAAGTTCGTCAAATGTACCCGGAAAACCCGGCGCGAGTGCTGGACGTTGGGACAGCGCCAGAATTTTGCTCGGCTCTCGTAAATCAATTTCAAGCCAAGCCACGTGCGAGTGATTATTTTTATTCCGAGCCGTAAACCAAATCCGACAGTATGTGTCGGTAAGCGGTTCAGCGAAAGGCATAGAGCAGTGGCTCTGCATCCAAGCACGCTGGCCATTCGCTGTAAAAATATGTCCCAAGCCACGCCACGGCATTAGAATGATTTCAGGCGGTCGCTTGTAATACGAGATTGGTAAGTTGGATTTGCCTTGAAAATTGCCTTGTCATCGGTATCTTTCATTATAAGTGACCCTGCGCCTATGATATTCTCAGCACCTATCGAAATATTGTCACCTATAGTCGCATTTACTCCGAGAAAACTCGCCCGACCTACCCTGACGGACCCAGATATAACGACTTGACTTGAAACGAACACATCATTTTCTATAACGGAGTGGTGGCCGATGTGATTGCCACTCCACAGTGTTACGTTCTCGCCGATAGTTGCATATGGTTGAACATTGTTATTTTCGAGTAGGAACAAATTATCCTTTGCTTTAAAATTTTTTGGTACGAAAGCACGGCTGGAAACGTAATGAGCTATGTCGTATCCTAACGCTCGAGCTGATTCGAGCTTGCCGCGTCGTGCCAAGTTCATCTTTTCATACCCCACCGCAATAAACATTTTAAATTCATCGGGTGGACATCTTTCAAGAATATCTTCAAAAGGGATTATTGGCAGACCTAAATGTAATTCACGATTGATGTAACTGCTATCTGCCGTGAATCCCGCAATCTTGTACTTACTATCCTCCCTAAAGAAGTAATGCGCTACTTCAGAAATCTGTCCGAGTCCAAAGATGATTAGTTTTTTCATTCTATATATTTTAAAGCATTGAGATATTATTTCGCAAATCCTCTTCTTGCCAAAAGATAACATCACAGTGGTAGACTGTTCGGTAATGGTTGACGACTATTTACAGAAAGCTCTAGCTTTACAAAAGATCGGGGATCATAAAAGCGCTGAGAAAGCATTTAAGTTGATGCTCCAAAAAGCCCCGAATGATCCCGATGCTTTGCATCTCCTCGGTCTATCATTGCGTGCACAGGGGAGGTTGAGAGAGGCGGCAGAAAAAATTGATTCCGCTATTGCACTTTTACCGGGTCAGGCGATGTTTCATACACATGCTGGGGTTGTGGCAGTTGCATCGGGAGACTTAGGTTCTGGAGCGAAGCATTACCAAACTGCTATTGAGTGTGATCGGGAATATGTCGATGCATACTCTAATTTTGGTATTCTATTGGACTTGCTCGGACAGTGTGAGGAGGCACTGGCTGTACTAAATCAGGGTCTTGCCCAAGATGAACAGTCAGTGAATATTTTAGTAAATCGTGGAAAGGTTTTGGTCAAGTTAGGCCGTGATGCAGAGGCCGAGGCCAGTTATCGGGCCGCAATAAAACTTAATGCTGGCATTGCAGAAGCACATAATAATCTTGGTAACCTGCTAAAACGGCAAAAGCGCTACGATGAGGCCACGACTGCATTTAAAGCTGCTGTGACTGCGCGGCCGGGGTTTTTAGATGCACGCTACAATTGGGCACTCTCATTGGCTGGAAAAGGAAACGTCGACGAGGCAGATGGTATTCTTGCGCAGTTAATAAGTGAGCAACCAGAGCCTCATTTTTTTATAGCCCGAGCTGGGCTCATGCAAGCAATACCATCCTCAGCGGAGGATATTGGAGTATGGCGGCAGCGCTTTGAAGAGGGGTTCGACGTACTGCACGCGAAGCAGTTGAAATACAGCGGTGATCCGTTGAGCGTTCCGGTTATGAATTTCTATTTGGCGTATCATGGAAAAAATGATCGCCCCCTTATGGAGAAGTTATCCGAATTCTGGCGTCAAGCATGTCCGGCACTGAATTATATTTCTGATTCTAATGGACCGGCTTCTTCAAGACGCCGTGTTGGGTTTTTCTCACGTTACCTTAAAAGTCACGCAGTTGGACATACCTTAAAAGGTTTAATTGAAGGATTAGTCGATAAGGCAACTGATGAAATTGAGGTGGTTCTTATTTCTCTCGCCGGTGACGAAGATAAAGGATGGGAAAGGCTTAAGTTTAGGGTTACGGATTCGCTAGCACTTCCGCACGATTTAATGTCTGCTCGCAAAGTTATTTCAGAATTGAATCTCAATATCTTGATTTATGCGGATATCGGCATGGATCCTTTTAGCTACTATCTCAGCTTTGCACGGTTAGCTCCTATTCAATGCGTACTTTGGGGGCACCCCGTTACAAGTGGCGTTAGTACTATTGATTATTATATATCCAGCGACATGGCTGAACCCTGCGGAGCGCAGGATCATTACACTGAGAAGTTAATCCGGCTTGGAGGCGTGCAGACATGCTACCAACGTCCAGAAACAACTGGTAATCTCACACGGCGTGAGGCTAAGTTGCCTGAAAAAGCGACTTTATACATGTGCCCTCAAAGTCTCTTCAAAATTCATCCGGATATGGATCAGTGGCTTGCGAGGCTAATCGAAGCTGACACTAATGGCCGACTTGTAATCTTTCATGGGGACCCGCCAACCCTAACCAGCAGGCTTATCTCGCGTTGGCAACCGATTTTTGGCAAGGCACTCGATCGAGTGATAGTTTTGGAACGAACAGATTGGAACGGTTTTTTGGCTAGGCTGAGCCTTGGCGATGTTATCTTGGATACTTGGCCCTTTGGCGGAGGAAATACCAATTTCCAAGCTTTTGGGTTTGGTCTTCCAGTTGTAACTCTGCCTGGTGAGTTTATTCGTGGTCTTGGTGCAAAAGCTTTGTATAAGCACATGGGAATATCGGATTGTATTGCGAATTCACCAGAAGATTATGTCAATATTGCCTTAAATATTGGGCAGAAACAGGATTTACGCTCAATCATATCGTCAAAAATTTTGGAGCGATCGGAATTAATTTTTAATGATACGAGCGTTATTGAAGATTTTATAAAATTTCTGCGGTCGGTATCAATCAGTGACTAAGATAGATACACTCTATATGTCCGCGCGTCGGCATCTTGAGGCCGGAAGGTCTGATGTGGCTAGGGCAATGTATAGGCAAATCATCGCGATAAATCCACGCCACGCGGGTGCCTTGCAGATGCTCGGTATCTTGGCTCATAAATCTGGAGAGACATTAGCCGCACTGGAATTGCTCAAACGGGCTGAAAGTGAAGATTCGAAGAACCCCGCACTTCTGATCAATCTTGGTGTTGTAACTCGTGAAATGGGAGATACGGCGGCAGCTAAAGTTTTTCTCCTGAAGGCCCTTGCCCTCGATCCAAAGCAATCGATGGGTCATTTTAACCTTGGCAATTTATACAGAGAGACCGGGGACTTTCCGGCTGCACTTGATTCGTACGAAGAAGCACTTTCCTTGTCTCCCGATGATCCAAATTTGCTTCATAACAAGGGGGTTACTCTAAGAGAGCTCGGGCGCGTAGAGGCAGCTGCAAGCGTGTTTTCTGAGGTTATGAGGCTAGCACCAAAGCATGCCGAGGCACCAAATAATCTTGGTGTAATTTTCCTCGAACAGGGTGAGCCGGAAGCAGCGCTGACAATCCTTCGACAAACGGCAAAGTTTACACCCAGCTCAGCAGAGACCCTTAACAATTTAGGACTTGCCCTGGTTGAAACTGGAAATATCGCCGAAGCGGGTGAAAAATTAAAGGAAGCCGTCCGCTTGGAACCCAGTAACAAGAAAATTCTGAAAAATATCGGTAGTTTGGATGCGAAAGTTGGAAATTTTGCAGCTGCGCAAGCTACTTGGCGAAGGGCTCTGGAATTAGGAAAAGACGATGGGTTGCTATTTAGGCTCTCCACGTTGCTACCTGTAGTGGCGTCTTCGCTTGAAGAGATGAATGCAGCTCGCAGAGAGTTAGATAATAGTCTTCAAGAAATGTCTAGATTGGATTGCCATCTTGACGATCCATATGTTGAGGTTGGCGCTAGTAATTTTTTAATTTCTTATCACGACACAAATAATAGAGCCACTCAAAAAAAGCTGGCTGCACTGTATCTCAAGGCCTGTCCAAGTTTGGGACAGGTTCGCTGTGAAGAGCGTCATGAATATTCGAAGGTACGCGTTGGATTTGTGTCGCGTCAGTTGCAGTTAAATTCTGTGGGTCGATGTTTCCATGGAATAATGCGCTTTATGCCGCGCGAAAATATTCATGTTACAGCATTTACCTTCTCAAAAGGTTCGGATCCGCTTTGGTCGGCAATTGCACGGGACGTTGATCAGGCTATAATTTTGCCGCCTCGGTTAGGGGAGGCTCGTAAAAAAATAGCGAAGACTGGCCTTGATATCTTAATTTATACCGATATAGGAATGGAACCGCTGACCTATTTTCTTAGTTTTGCGCGGCTGGCGCCGGTGCAGTGTGTGCTAGGGGGGCATCCAGATACCGTTGGGGTGCCCAACATCGACTATTATTTGAGCAGCGAATTACAAGAGCCAATCGATGCAGAAACCCATTACGCTGAACGCTTAGTCCGGCTTCCTGGTGCCCCTACCTATTACGATCGACCCGAACTTCCGAAGAAGTTAAAGTCGCGTGCAGAAATTGGATTGCCTCAAAATAGATCGCTTTATTTCTGTGCGCAAACTCTGTTTAAAATTCATCCGGAGATGGACAATTGGCTGGCCGAAATCCTTCGAGCAGACCCAGAAGGATATATACTAGTACCGGCGGGCTTTACTCCCGGCCTCTCGGACAGGCTTCAAGCTCGCTTTGAATGGAGTATTCCTGACGTAGTTGATCGCGTAAAGTTTTTACCGGCGATGAGCCATATGGATTTCATGAATGTACTATCAATATCTGATGTTTCCCTTGATACCCGCCCATTCGGCGGTGGAAATACGAGTTGGCAAGCGATTGGTGCTGGAACGCCAATGCTAACGTGGCCAGGCCGTTTCCTTCGAGGGCGCTATACCGCTGCACTCTATCAATTAATGAATATTAAAGAGCCGGTCGTTGATAGCGGTGAAGAATATGTCAGCCGCGCGGTGCAGTTTGCTAAAGACTGTGACTTTAAAAGGAACGTCCTAGAGCGAATAGCTGAGCGTTCTGAGTCCATATTTGGCGATATGTGCCACGTAAATGCACTGAGTGAATTCATCCTTAGGGTGGCGCGGGGCTAGCATTGAGCCCAAATATCTCTTGCTATGCGGGGCCGGTCTTCTGATGCCAAGTGCTGCAAAATGCTCCATTTCGACCCATGCCATTCATTTAAAAATTTTAGCTTGATGCCCTGTTTTAAGAATGTGTATTCATCGTAAAGGTGGCGTCCACCGGAGAGATTGAGGTATGTGTCCGCACCTAATGAATTAGCGACGGCTAGAATTCTTTGCGTGCCAGTCAGCTGGGGGGGTAATCCTAACAGAGAGGAACGTGTTGTATTGAAGGGCAAATCTAATAGTCTACAACTCATTTCCAATGTAGTTTGTAGATAATCTGCTACGTTTCCAACTGGGCTGTTTATAAAAGACATTAATTCGCGTGGAGCTGTCGACAGGGACGGGAATCGAGAAGTCCGTTGTGTCATTCTTTGTTTTGCATCTTTGACAAAAGTAAGGTCTCGTATCTTTACTTCTACCGTAGCTTTTTGAAGTGGCAAAGTTAACCATTGTGGATTAGCGTTTGCATCTGGCAGAATATTGCGGTGCACCCGTCCTCGACGTGGAAATTGAACACAGTCATACAGCACTACCTGGTCGGCGGCTGCAAAGAGCCGAAAATATCCAGCATAGGGCATAAAGTATGGCTGAATAACAGCTATGCAGGTCATATTCTGATATTAGCCACTACACTAGTGTTGTGCAAAGCTTGTATCACTCTTTGCGTTTGAACACTACAATGAAGTCATGGATGATATTTTTGACAAAGAACTTAAGAACGGTCTTTTGTGCCATCTTGAAGGACGCCTCGACGAGGCTTATGAAATATATAATGCTGTCCTAGATGAATGTCCTGAAAATCCCGAAGCACTGCAATTAATAGGTGCTCTTGTTCTTGATCGCGGGGACGCCAAAACTGCATGCGCGCTATTAAAAAAAGCCGTACAGTTAAACCCGGGGTTCGCCCCAGTAAAAATAAATTATGGAATTGCATTAGCTGCCTGTGAGCAAGCTGAGGATGCTCTGGCTGAATTAAAAGAAGCAATTACTTTAGCTCCGCACTCTCCCGATGGTTATTATAATGCGGGTAAAGTATTCCTTGGAATAGGGCGTGCCTCCGATGCTCGTGATATGTTGAGTAAGGCTACAAAAATATCGCCATCCCATGCGGCTGCACAAAACGATTATGCAATAGCTTTGCAACAGTTGGGCCTCATTGAGGAAGCGTTAAGAGCTAATTCGGAAGCGTGTCGCCTTAAACCAGGAAATTCGGTTTTTAGGGCCAATCGGTGCAGCCTTCGATTAGATTTGAATGATCCAGAGGGAGCTGTTCAAGATGGAGAGAGGGCTACATCCTTGGACCAAACTTGCAAAGAAGCTCAATATAATCTTGGAAATGCATATTACGCGCTTGATAGGCCTGGTGACGCAAGCCTTTGCTACAATCGAGCGATAGAAATCGACCCATATTATGCAGACGCCCATGCCAATCTTGCCACAGCAGAATTAGCTTCGGAGAACACCACTCTTGCTCTCAAGGCTGCCGAAAGGGCGCTTGCACTTGAACCAGCAATGGCAGAAGCAGCTTGGACCCGTTCTTTAGCACTTCTGTTAGATGGTGATTATAAACGTGGTTGGGCCGAATATGAATGGCGGTGGGCAGCAGTTCCATTTTTAGAAAAACGCCAATTTGATGGGGCTGAGTGGAATGGTGAGTCAGTCGCAGGTAAAACTGTGTTAATATATCATGAGCAAGGTCTTGGAGATGGATTACAATTTGTACGTTACGGTGCTCTGCTTGCGGAGGCAGGTGCACGCGTAGTTTTCGAATGTCCTTCTTCTTTAGCCCCATTGTTTGCGAAAATATCCTGGCTCAATATTGTGGTTCCCCTCGGCAATATTCTGCCTTCAGTTGATCTGCATGTGGCCCTAATGAGCCTTCCTGATAAATTTGCTACTACACTTGAAACGGTGCCAGCTTCAGTCCCCTATTTGCCCCTTCCTAAGCCACGAGTTGACTTCGGGAAATTTACAGTTGGATTTGCGTGGCGTGGGAGCAAATCAAACAGTAAAGGGCGACATCGATCATGCTCATTGTCTGATTTTGAAATATTATTTCATCAGGAAGCACTGGAGTTTGTAAGCCTGCAGACAGAGCTAGGCGATGAGGACCAGAGAGCTCTCGAGAGATTTGGTGTGCAGGATTTTGGAAGTGGATTTAAAAATTTTCTGGACACTGCTGAGATTGTCACCAGCATTGACTTAGTTATTACGGTGGATACTGCGCTTGCGCACCTTGTCGGCGGCATGGGAAAACCAGTGTGGATAATGGTACCGCACGGTCCTGATTGGCGTTGGCTGCTGGAGCGAGAAGATAGTCCGTGGTATCCAACAGCAAGGATTTTCCGTCAAACCTCAAGGAATGATTGGGGGCCTGTCATGTATAAGGTCCACAAAGCACTGGCAGCACACTTGCAACAAGACACGTAATATTGGCAACAAAAAGTGGGAACCTATCAAAATGGATTATGATATTCCCTTAATGCGACCAACTTTGCCACGGACAGATATGATTATGCCGTATTTGGCGGAAATCGATGGCAATCGTTGGTACAGCAATTATGGACCATTAGAGCAGCGTTTGCGGTCACGTTTCGCCGACATGTTCTCGGTTGAGTATCAGAATATCGTAATGACCTCGAGCGGAACACTCGGATTAGCCATGGCCCTGCGCGAGGCGTCAGCCGGCGAAAGCGGACTATGCTTAATGCCGTCCTTCACTTTTGTTGCTAGTGCGCATGCAGCCATAGCGGCTGGCCTTACACCATTTTTCCTGGACGTTGAGCCGGAGAGCTGGACTCTAGATCAGAATTTGGTGCTAGAGGCTCTTGACGATTTGAACCACCCGGTGAGGGCTATCTTAGCTGTGGCCCCGTTTGGCGCTCGACTCGATATCGAGATATGGGATGAGCTAGCTGCTAAAACAGGTATTCCTGTTGTAATTGATTCCGCAGCCGGGATCGATAGTGCTCAAGCTGGTCAGAGCCCCGTTGTGATCAGTCTGCATGCTACAAAACCGCTTGGTATTGGTGAGGGTGGTCTAATTATATGTCGAGATCGCAATAGAGCCGAAGCTTTATTTCAGCACGGTAACTTTGGGTTCCGTGAGAAACGGTTGGCAGAGGGCGCCGGCTTTAATGGGAAGATGAGTGAATATTCAGCAGCTGTATGCCACGCGGCACTAGACGCATGGCCAAATCTACGGCGTGGTTTACGTGAGCGTGCTGTTCAGTTTAGGCATGCATTATCTGATGTGGACGGCATTTCATTAGCTCCTGGATCGGAAACAGATAGTGCTAGATCAACCTTTAACGTAATTTTGCGGGATACATCTGTAGATGCAGCAAAAGCGTTTATGCAAACTCAGCGGATTGAGGTTCGACAGTGGTGGAGCCGTGGATGTCATCGAGAACCTGCCTTTGCGAATGCACCTAAAGCAGCGTTGTCAGTTACCAACGACTTAGCAAATCGAGTGCTGGGGTTGCCATTTTCGATAGACTTAAATGCAACGGAAATAGCGAGAATAAAGCGCAAATTAGTTGAATTCATAGAAATTGCCTGAGCTGGGTAATTTGTTCCAGCAGTGGTAAGAAATGCCCGGTAGAAATCGGCAGCCAATTTTCCCGGATGATAATATATTAAAAAAAATCCAAATAAAACATACACTTGGGCCTAATCTGGTTTTGGCATATCCGTTGCGCTTTTAAGGACAGGTTTGGCGCTTCAGTGGATATACGGATTAAAGGTTCTACCGCTGCAGATAGCGCCATTGTCAAAGTCAGAAAGGACATGACAAATGGTAGATAAGATCAACCTATCCGTGGCAGTTAGGTCTAACCTGCTGACACTTCAACGAACTGCTGGACTAACCGATATTACTCAAGAACGGTTAGCTACTGGTTTAAAGGTTAATAGCGCCCAAGACGATGCGACAGCTTTTTTTATTGCGCGATCATTGAATTTTCGTGCAGATGATTTGTCGCGGATAAAAGATAATATTGAGCTAGGCATAAGTACGGTTACGGCCGGCTTACAAGGCATTGAGGCAATTACCGAACTTATGGGTACTGCTAAGGGTTTGGCTAACAATGCAGCTGCTACCGGTGATACCAACGAACGATCAACTTTAGCCGTGCAGTTCAATGATATTCTTACTCAGCTTGATGATTTGACAAATGATGCCAGTTTCAATGGTATTAATCTCATCAAGGGAACGCCGGACAATTTAGTGATCGATTTTAATGAAGATAGCAGTAATACAATAACGGTTAGCGGTCTCGACTCTACAACTGCATCAACCGGTTTGAACGTTGCTAATGCTACAAATGACTTTGCTGATAGCGCTGCGATAGATACTGCTTTGACAGCGATTAATAGTGCTCTTGTTGAATTAAGAGGGAACGCAGCAACGCTTGGCTCAAACAACTCTATTTTGCGAACGAGGTTAAGTTTTACTGAAGACCTGGCAAACACCCTTTTGGAGGGTTCCGGCACACTAACATTGGCAGACCTAAATGAAGAGGGTGCTAATCTTTTATCGCTTCAAACGCGACAACAGCTCGGGCTTAATTCTCTGGCATTGGCCTCGCAAAGTGAGAGAGCGGTATTAGCCTTGTTCGGTTAATTATTATTTCCAACTGGCATGCGTTAACCACTCGAGGATAAAACTACCGGGCAGATTATTCCGCCCGGTGGGCACATTTTGCCGTTTTTTTAGGAATATTTTGCCGCGTCGTGTAAATCTTAATTGCAGCGGTCAAAAATAATGAAGCTAAATCAGGTTCTTACTCCCAATTACTTGTAAGACAAGGTTGTGGCACATCTGTTGCGTCATCACCTTCGAACTTTACTGTTCAAATTTTGAATAGTGCCCTGAAATGGAGAAACCGGCTTGGGGTGTTCGACGGTCGCAGAAAGCGGCTGAAAAGTCCTAGAAAAGGAGCAAAAAATGAGTAATGATATTACGCTTACGTCAGCTGTGCGTTCGAACCTTTTGCAACTGCAACGCACTTCTTCACTTGTTAGCAAGACCCAAGATCGTCTTGCCTCTGGACTAGCAGTTGGTTCACCAATAGACGGAGCCAGTGCATTTTTCACCGCGGGGGCGTTAAACAACCGCGCGGATGATTTTGCGGCTTTACGTAATGATGTTGACTTGGGGATTTCGGCCGTTGCGGCTGCGATCGACGGTCTTGACGCTATTACGGAATTAGTTGAGCAAGCCAAAGGCCTTGCAAACAATGCTAAGGCTACTGGTGACACCTCGGAACAGTCTACTTTGGCTGTGCAATTTAACGATATTTTAAGTCAGATTGATGATTTGGCGAATGATGCAAGTTTTAATGGCACCAATTTAGTTAAGGCTTCTGCTGATAACCTCATCATCGACTTTAACGAAGATGCATCAAGCACTCTGACTATTTCGGGTCTCGACTCGACGACAGCATCTACGGGCTTGAATATCGCCAATGCTACCAATGACTTTGCCGACACCACTGCAATCGATACTGCAATCACGGCAGTGAATAGTGCTATCACCGAGTTACGTTCAAATGCGTCAACTCTAGGTTCTAGCGCATCAATATTGCAGACGCGATTGGATTTTGGTGATAATTTAATTGGTACGCTTCAGGACGGCGCGGGCAAATTGACCCTTGCAGACCTGAATAAAGAGAGTGCTAACTTGTTGGCCCTTCAAACACGTCAGCAACTCGGCATTAACTCTTTGGCGCTGGCCGCCCAGAGTGAACGGTCAATTCTGGCTCTCTTCGGTTAAAAATAATAAAAACTTTAGCCTAATTCGGGGGCCCAGGTTGGGCCCCCTTTTTTTTACCTTATTCTTGGAATCAACGATTATAAAAGTTCAAAAAGCGCTATTTTGGTATGGAAATTGAATAGATACTGTGGAGCAAATATATTTGTTCCGGTTAAGATGTAATCATCATAATTCTTGAGGCTTCTTTGTAATGCCATTAAAAATAGTTCTTAGGCCTGGAGAAAAAGTAGCTATTAATCAGGCTGTTATCTTAAATGGCGGAGAAAAATCAGAACTCGTACTTGAGAATAAAGCAAGTATTTTGCGGGAGCGTGATATCATGTCAGAGGATGAGGCAGATACACCTGCCAAGCGGATATATTTTATGGTTCAGATGCTTTACATGTTTCCAGAAAAAGATCGTTATTATCAGCAGAAATTTAATCAATTGGTTAAACAATTCATAAAAGCCGTTCCTAGTTCTACTGCTATTGTATTTGAGATCGGAAAAGATGTAATCACCGGTGATGTATACGGGGCTTTAAAGAAGTGCCGTAAATTAATGAAATATGAACAAGAGGTGTTGAAGCATGTCTCAGCCTAGCGCCTATCAATCTTATGAAAAATTTGGCACAAACGCCTCTCAAAATGAAGCGAAAGCACTTTTAGAGGCAGCTCGAATGTTAGATGCGTGTCTTTCCAAACCAGAGGATATTGACGCATATAAAGCTGCGCTAAGATTAAATTGGCGGCTATGGACAATATTTCAGGCGGACATATCATCAGAAGAAAATCCATTACCCCAAAATATCAAACAAAATGTTTTGAGCTTGAGCGTGTTCATTGATAAGCACACAGTGAACGCTTTGGCGGAGCCAGATACTCAGAAACTTAATGTATTGATCGATATTAATAAAAACATAGCGTCGGGGCTTTTAACTAAGCCAGATTCCGATGGTATCGATCCGTCTTTATCCGGGGATGAACAGCTGACAAACCTCAGAAGCGAGGAAATTGTCGCATAAGAACGCGTTACTGGTATGTTTTTGGATTAATGGGTAGGGTGTTGTGGTCTTTTCGCAGATCACCCGGTTAATCCGCTCAGAATAATAATAACTTTGATGCATAAAGATATGATAGCCTTATCAAGGGCGTAATTGGTCATCTGGACTCTTTTTTTTCGTAGCAGCCCAAAATCTTAATGATTTTGCAACATCACTCATGAGATCGGCCCAAGCTCCCGGCTTTTTCTGTCGAAATAATCGCATGTGAGGATACCACGGGCTATTTTTTCGCTCTAAAAAATATCGCCAATCCGCCGTGTTACCTAACATCACCCACACGGGCTTGCCGAGAGCGCCAGCTAAATGGGCCACCGCTGTGTCAACTGTGACAATAAGATCTAGAGATTTTATTAGGGCCGCTGTCTCTGCAAAGTCCGTCAGATGAGAGCTCAAGTCTGTTATTCCTTTCAAGCCGGTTGGGATCCCCTCCTTCTGCAGTGAATAAAAGTCAATTTCTTTAATGCATGACAACTTGCCCAATAATTCTGGTGGGCATGAACGCATGCGATCATCCTGGCGTTGCGGATTTCCTGACCAAACAAGACCGACGCTTTTAACCGTTTTGTCAGAAATTTTACGCCATTTTGGATTGATGGGCGCATCTGCCCAAAGATAAGGACAATCTGCTGGGATCGTTTCTAAAGTGCTCTTAAGAGCGAATGGCAGGCTTAGTAACGGAATGTGTGCTTCAGTCTCAGGTGCTTTGTCATTGTTTGAGATCACAGTAATTGCAACATTAACAGTTCTCATCAGACGGACCAAGGTAGGTTGACAGGCGAAGGTTACTTCTAATCCCATTTCTACAAGTTGATTAAGGTATCGGCAAAACTGCAACGTATCACCGAAGCCTTGCTCAGCTGTAACAAGGACAGAGCGAGCCTTGCAATCAGGGGACCATCTTGGAATTTTTGAGAAGCCATCTTTTTTTGCAAGCCTCGCTTCGTAATTACGAAAGCCGTCTAGTAAGTTGCCGCACTGCAATTGAGCGATGCCGAGACTTTTACGAATAGCCAAATGATTAGGTTTGAGTGATAGCGCTTTCTCATAAACTGTAATTGCATCGGATGGTCGGTTTAGATTAATCAGTATTAGCCCAAGGTTTGCATAATTTGTAAAATCTAACGGGCTTTTTTTGAGTGCACGCTGATAGCATGATAGTGCCTCATTAAACCTTTCAGCTTGCCGCAATACGTTCCCAAGGTTACGCTCCGCTGCGGGTGATGCGTTGCTTACTTTGATGGCACGGCGCAAGTAATTTTCTGCGGCACACAAGTTGCCGAGAGCCTGATGAGCAACCCCTAGGTTATTCAATGTTTCATAAGGGGTCTCTGTGGTTTTAAGTGCTGCTTCGAAATGCTTAATCGCCTCTAAATATTTGCGTAAATCACAAAGCGCGAGCCCGAGATTATTGTGAGCCTCGGCAGATTCGGGGTCCAGAGAAAGAGCCCGCTCCCCAGCTTGAATTGCTTCTTTTGTTTGCCCTATTTCACGAGCTATTGCGGAGAGACGGCAGAGTGCCTCTACGTTTTTAGGATCACGCAAATAAACAGCGCGAAAGCAATCTGCTGCATTTTGCAAATCACCCAACTTTTGAAATAACGCTCCCAGTTGGAACCTAGCTTCGGTATTCTCTGGTTGTTGAGAAAGACCAGCGGTGTAAGCATTGATTGCAGGCTTGGCTTGGTCGTGTTTGGATAGTGATTTAGCAAATGTAAAAATAGCCTCCGGTGGCGGGTGCATCTGCAGAGCATGGTCTCCGTGTTCTAAAGCCTCCGGCATCTTACCTTGATACATCATGCAGGTTGCAAGCCCGAGCTGATGCTCCGGATTTTTAGGTGCGAGTAATATAGCACGTGACCAAGCCCCTGCCGCTTGCTCCCATCTTTTATCCAGCCCAAGGGCGTTGCCGAGGTTTGCAGCATATACTGCTTTATTACGGTCAATATTGGATGCTTTTGTAAAACACTCAATTGCTAATGCAGTGCCACCTCCTTTGATTGCATTTAGTCCTCGCAGGTTCCAGGCTTCTGCATGGCCGGGACGATTTTTAATCAATTGGCGTAGGATATCTTCTGCACTTTCGTGTTGGCCGCCATTAATCCGAAATAAAATTTGATCGAGCACTTGATTTGCAGACCCAACAAAAAATCCGTCGGGTGACTTATCCTCGGACTGTGATGTCATCTATATAAAATCCATAGTTGGACACTCTGCCCTGCTCGAAGCAAGGAATATAGTTTCTTGCGTTATTTAAAACACATTTACATCAGCAGGCTACTTCATTTCAGATGTTTAAAAGAAAGTGTTCAAAGTGAGGCGTTGTATGCGCGAGATGACCTGAAAGGAGGCTTCTAGCTGTACCTGTTCAAAGTTTAGTTTAGCAACTGCCTCAGCTGTATTCACGTTTTCAACATCGCCAATTTTAGTTTCAAGGAAAACTTTGACACTTTTATGCTTGCTCCGTTGTTCCGCAATCAGATTTTGATCAAGTGCGATTCCCGATGCAATATTCTGAAGGGTTGGATTGACGCCATTGTCCTCTATCGCTTCATTTAGTTCTGTGATAGCTGATTCTATGACTGCGAGTTCGTCTGCAGTAGGAGGCTCTGTGAAAGACATTTGCGCTATATTATCCAACGCCCTTATTACTTTCTCAAAAGGGTCAGCATTGGCTAAAACACCGTAAGAGACAACAAAACTGTTATCTATTCTCACCGAATTGACAGTGTCATCCCCTTCATAATAGCCAGTGTCCGGGCCGTCATCATATGGCGGTGGAGCTGGTGCTGTATAAATGCCGTTGCCAAGATCGACGGGTTTTGTATCGGTCTTTCCTCCGGAAAATAAAAAACGTTCGTTGTCTTTCGCATTTAGCAGATCGACAACCAAATCACGAAATTGTTTGGCCATATTGGGAACGTCGAGAACATTTGCGGTGTCACCGTTACGAGCACTCTGAAAAAGTGAACGCATCTCGCGAGCCACCTCATCAACCCGGTCTACTGAGAATAACATCATATCAAGGCGCTGCTCAGCAATTTCTATATTTTCAAGAAATTGGTCGGTTTTGGCGAGATCGGCTTTAGCATTAAGAAGTCGTTGGGCATCACCTGCGAGTCCAGAAAAAGTCTGCGTCTTTTTCCCTGTTGCCACTTGAGTTTGGCTATCAAATAGTCTTGCTTGCGTACGAAGTGTGGCCTGCAGAACTATTTGGCTTTGAGCGTGAGATCCTATCCTGGTAACCATTCAAACAGCCTCTAAGTTACGGAGTTAAAGAGTTCGTCAAACATCGCATCGACAACAGATACTATTCTAGCGGCAGCGTTAAATGCTTGTTCGAGAATAACGAGCTCAGAAAGTTCTTCATCTAAATTGACGCCCTTATCTCCATCGCTTCGGAACTTAAGGGACTCAAGGTAGGCGCCATTAAATTCAAATTGATTTTTTGCCTCTGCAGCGATTGAAGCTTGTAATGAGAGGATCTGTGATGCGTAGCCAGATATTGTTGTATTTGTTCCCGCTATTCCGCCATATGTTGCAAACTCTAATTGGGTATCAAAACGCCCCGCAATATTATTTGCTGCTGTGCCATCCCCGGAGACGATGCCATCTTCTGTCGCCGCCGCTGTTAAGCTGAGCGTCCCTCGCGCAACCAGTGTTGGGTCATCGGCAATCTCGGAGCGAACCGCAAACACATTGGAAAGCCTACGTTCATCAATATCCATGTTGATGCCCGATAGCAGGGTGCCGCTATCGGTAACAATAAAGTTACTATTGTCTTCGCTCATTATAACAAGTCGCCTGCCGCTACCATCATTGGTCACGAAAGCAGTAATATTGGCGCTCGAAATCGCGGCGGTTGTATCAATATTACTCGCTATAGCCTCAAGATCGTCTCCTGCGGCATAGGTTACGTTTACGGCGGTACTTTGGTCTATATCAAATGTAAGCGTTCCAGCTATTCCTAAAGCCGTAGTACTATCCGCCTGTTGAGAAGACACAAAAGAATTATAATCGGAATTATCGGTAACCGCTTGGAACATGTCATTGAATCCAAAGTAGTGTGCGAAATTTCTGGTATTCTCGCCGACTGTAGTGTACGCGCTTGTACTCACATTGATTGCGATACCGTTTGCCGCATCATCAGAACTGATCACAATATTTCCATTAGAATTAATTGATGCAGATGCGTTGGTCATCGCATCTATTGAGTTCACCATGGACCCGGCGTCGCCAATGGTACTCAGATCAGCAATATCAAGATTTTCAACGACCGCACCAGTTGTTCGGTCTATTACCGATATACGCACCGCACCAGTGCCTTGTATGTCATCGGTTGTTGTAAAGCTGTGTGTGCTCGTTAGGCTGGTCGGTGGTGGAGTTGCCGTGCCTGTGTTATGTTGATTATTCACTTCATGCACAATGGTTTTAGTCAGTTGATCCAACTCAGACTGTAAATCTGGTAAGACCCTATCCCGCAAGGCAATAAGTGCCTGAAGCTGCCCGCCACTGATTTCTGGTGTGATATCATCCGCTGCGGCTGTGGAACCGTTAAGAAAGATACCAGTTATGCCGCCGGGATAGGCAGGGTCATCTGGGTCAAGATATTGCGTCGTTGCATTTAGCCCTCCAGCTGCAGCATGATCCAAAGCGATCGCAATGCTGCCAGTTAAAAGTGTTCTACCACCTTTTGTGAATAGATCGATCCTGCCGTCTGAATTCTCAATTGCCTGAATGTCAATCATTTCCGATAGTGCTTCCAGCTCACGATCACGGCCATCTCTAAGTGAACTGGTGTCTTCACCAATTAATTCTCCCCGCTGAATTTGCACATTCAGTGCAGAGACATTTTCTATGCCAGCATCGGTAAGGCTAACAAGTCGCGCAATTTCTGCATCTGCCTCTGTTCGGAGACGTTGGATGTTTTCCCCGAGGGTACGAATCCTGAGCGCTAGCTCACGCGCCTCGGCAATTGCTTCAAACTGATAAGCTTGGTTTTCCGGCGTTAATGCCAGCGCTTCGAAAGCATTTTTCAGGCCGACTAGGGAAGTCGCGACAGAGTTATCGTCCGACGGGGTGCCAAACAATGCCTGAATTTCAGACATGAACTTATCGCGCACTTCATAATTGTTAGTTATGGTTTGAGTCTCTCGAATCTGTCGTAACAAAAATTCGTCCACAGAGCGTGTAATTGCAGATATTTGAACCCCGACCCCGACCCCAGCAAGCGTTGTTTGAGAGAACGAAACATCTTTACGCGAGTAACCATCGGTATTCACGTTAGCGATATTTTCAGAAGTGACCTGCAGCGCTCTTTGAGTAGACTGAAGACCACTTACTGCTGATTGGATTGCGAGCGTTAGGCTCATTTTTTTATTCCCTGTGGGTTACCAACTATGAGTTTAAAATTCTTCGTTTAATGTAAACGCGATCTTACCTGCCATTTTTTGTTTGTCTGCTTGTGCCCTTTTACCCTGGCCGGTGGCGGAATATCCTGCAGGTGCTATTTGTTGGTTTTCAATAGAATGGGCAATGGTTTCTACAACTTGGTGATTCACTGTCATCGCAGCCCGTAGGGCATGCACGTTATTGCGAACCGCATCCTGAAACCGCGAATTAGATTCATGAAGTTTTTCACGCAGGTCTCTGTCGATGTCATTAAGAAACGATTTATTCTCTGCAGCGTCATGCAATCGATGCTCATATACTTCCACAAGTGATTTTTTAGCCTCAATTAATGGCTCTATTGCATCTACACGTGCTTCCTTGAGCAAGGAATTTTCTTGTTCAATTATCGTTATAATTGACTCTGTCGCATCTATAAGTTCGCTGGCAAGTGCATTCGAGTTCATTTCTGGGCCTCCTGTAAACTTAAGATTTCACGCTGCACTTCATCTGCTAATCCAAAACCGCCTGCTTTGGCTGCGGCTTTTCCATATTCTTGAACTAACATTGAACGGAATACTTTCTCTCCTTGGCCGCCGCCAAAAGGGCCATCTGTCTTTATGCCGGCGAACATCGTTTCAAATACCTGGGAAAGGAAAAAAGCCTCTACATCCTCGGCGGCTTTACGAGCTTGAGATTCGCTAAATGTTTTTACTTTTGCAGCTGTAATTTCATTCGGTTTTTGCACGTTACTGTATTGGGCCTTAGTAAGGCTTGATGATATATCCATTACAGCACCTCAATTTCTGCTTGCATTGCGCCAGCAGCTTTGATCGCTTGTAAAATGCTGATCATGTCTCGTGGCCCTATGCCTAACGCATTTATGCCATTCACCAATTCTTGGAGGGTCACGCTATTCCCTAGAACGGTAAGTTTACTTTTGCCCTCTTCTACCTCAATCTTTGTGCGGTTTACCTCTTTTGTTTCGCCTGTATTTGAAAATGGTGCGGGCTGGGAGACCTGGGGCGTTTCAGTGATGCGAATGGTCAAATTACCCTGCGCAATGGCAACACTAGAGATGCGAACATTCTCGCCCATTACGATTATTCCCGATTGTTCGTCGATTACAATCTTAGCAATTTGGTCAGGTTCAACGCGGAGCTGCTCGATATCTGTTAAAAGCTCAATTACTTGATTCTGGTAATTGTCTGGCACTGTAAGTTGAACCGTCGCCGGATCGATTACGCGCGATGCTGGCCGACCAACGAAAGCATTGACTGCGCGTGCGACGCGCCTAGCAGTTGTAAAGTCGGGGTTGCGGAGTGACAGGCGCACTTTTTTTAAGGTTGCAAGTTGAAATGGTATTTCTCGTTCAATAATTGCCCCGTTCGGAATACGAGCGCTCGTTGGCACGCCTTTAACTACCTGGTCAGCATTGCCAGCGGCCGCGAACCCTCCGACTTGTAAATTTCCTTGGCCCACAGCATATACTTCGCCGTCTGCCGCAAGCAGGGGTGTCACCAACAACGTGCCTCCTAATAGATTTGATGCAGAACCTAACGATGAGACTGTAATATCTATGTTAGTGCCCTGGCGAGAAAATGGCGGTAACTTTGCTGTGACCATTACAGCTGCGACATTTTTTGTATCTAGGCTTGTATCACGTGCATTGATGCCCAAACGCTCAAGCATGCCGATAAGACTTTCTTTGGTAAATATTGCGCTACCAAGGCTATCGCCTGTTCCGTTTAATCCCACGACTAAACCATAACCGACTAGTAGATTTTCGCGGACACCCTCAAAGTCTACGATATCCTTAATACGTGATTGAGCAGCGACACTTTGGGTGGATCCAACTAAGATTGTGATCCCCAAAAGTGCAGAAATCGCTTTGCGATGGAAATTTTGCCAAACCAGCAAAACATTAACAGCAACATTCTGTTCTGCTACATACCGCATCTCATTAGCCTTTCCTTGGGCATGTTTACCCATACCAAGTAAAAGCGAAGCTCGTGCCAGTTTTGTAGATTTGTAAATAACTGAATTTACTATATAAAAAACCCCAGAGAGTTTATTTTGCTTTTGTGCTAGACATTTTGGGGCAAGGGCTGCCGATTGGCCGGCAAAGATTGCCCCTCGCGGCTTGGAACATCTGAGACTTGAAATATAAAGTTAAGACGTTTTGTATTTCTTAAAAAAGGGCTATGCTATTCATATGAAAATCGAACGAACAGGATCAGTCCGACCTTCTACGCCAGTGAAACGTACTGGAAAAACAGGTAAGGCTGGTGGCGCTAAATTTAGTGAGACCCTTGATCAAGTAGGCGAAGGAGTTGGAGGTGTTAGTGGCGCGGCTCCGGCGCAGGCGGTTGATGCGTTACTCGCTATACAGGAGGTGGACAATGCCGTTGATGGTCGGTCTCGCAAGGGACAGCGGTGGGGCGAAAGCGTTCTTGATAAGCTTGAGGAGCTGCGAATAGGCCTTATTGGTGGCGTGATACCTCCAAATGACCTGGAGGCTATTTCTCAAATGTTGAGGGAAGGTCGAGGCGACGTTGAAGATCCCGAGTTAAATCAGGTGTTAGATGAAATTGAGCTTAGGGCTAGAGTAGAAATTGCAAAATTTCGTCGTTGAGGCACCTGTAACTATTCTCTCTCAACTAGTGGGTTCATGCTCGGCAAGTTTCAATACCAAATCAATCACAGAATAATATTTGATAATTGTATATAGGGTGAGCGCTATAGAATGCTTGCACCACCTTACTAGTAGCGAGGCCGGCATCTTTTAGATGCCGACCTCGACTAATGCGTCGACCTTACTTGGGAGGGGTAAAGAGAGCTAAGGATCGGCGCATTTTTCTCTGATAGGGTGACTTCAGGTCGCTGTGTTTGAATTTTACAATGTCATTAGAATGGGAATATTATGTCGACTATTTGCTGACCGTATCTTGCTTGTTGCACATCAGTAATGTGCCCGCGTCCACCGTAAGCAAGTCGGGCCTCAGCAATCTTTTCAAATGCAACTTGGTTTGAGTTATCTATATCCTGCGGTCTTATTACGCCAGCAATTTGGAGTTCTCGATTTTCGAAATTAACGCGTGTTTCTTGTCGGCCGTGAATGACCAAATTACCATTAGGGAGAACCTGAGTTACGACAGCAGCAACCTGCACTTGAACAATTTCAGAGCGGTCAATGGTGCCTTTACCGTTTGAACGATTAGAGCTGTCTAAATCAAGTAAACTTGTTGGGGCGATTGCTTCAGGCAAAATCTGATTGAGCTGGGTCTCATAACCAAGTGCGGAACCGGCTGCTGCATCCTCTGTGTTGGTTCGGGTGCGATCTGTTTCATTATCGATGTCTGCCTTATCGCTTATGTTAACGATAACAGTAACGATATCGCCTATCTCGCTTGCGCGCAGATCTTTGAAAAAGGCTTTCGAACCAGGTCGCCAAAGAGAATTTATTTCTTGATTTGCGACTACTGGTTTTGGCATTGGCATACTGACTGGTTTATACCCATTTTGGTGGGTAGGGTTTTGAATGTTTGTCATCGAAGGTTCTGCTCCGACGTTTGCTAGTCTTTCAAGTGAGTTGCAACTAACCAGCATTGTGCTAGCAAGCAGTAATGTGACGATTTGATTATTAAAAGGTCGTGCAATCTGTGGCATTAGACACAGCTCCTATTTTCTGGCAATCGGATGGTCAAAAGTTACCGTGATTTCGCCTGGGCCCGTGATCACCCCCTCGACGACTTTTTTACTGCCTATATTTTCTACTCGCACAGCTTCGCCTCGCGCACCATTTTGTTTGGCTTTACCGCGTGCTGAGATGCGCATGAACTTGGTTTGATAGATCATTGAAACAAGTCCGCCGCGTTTAACCAGCAGAGGTTGGCGTACGTCTCTGGCGCGTATTGGCCGATTTTCTACTAGAGTTCGACGCGGTGCTTTTCCAATTAGCTCGTCTTGGTCCACTAAGACATTTGGGCCAATTTGTTTAGCGCTTACCGTTATGACTTGAACGTCATCATGATCGACTATCTCACCTTTACGTATTCGACGGGTTACCACAGGAATTTCTATCATGCGCAGTAATGTGCCAGATACTGTATGGCGGTGACGGCCTCTATCAGCTGTTAGAATTGCAAAAAAGCGGTTGCTTATTTTATCACGTGTAATGCGTTCGATGTTGAGCGATGGCGGTATGTCAGTAGGGAGATGCGCTTCTATTTTCCGTTTGTCGAAATTTACCGTATATAGTTCGGAGCTGGGTAATTCGGGCCTAAGTGCGGCAAGTATTTTTACTCCAATTTCCTCTTCTCCAATAACATGACTCGTTCTTTGCACTACAGCAATATCTTGGGCTGAAGATGGAGCCCACCGTAAATTATAGGATCGTGCAACATAAGCTAGCCATTCGGGTGTCAAAGTAGCGCGCTTCCCAGGTGCTGGGGCGCGGGCGATTATTCTGTCAGCATATTTACCTGCCCCGTCAAAAACATCCCCAAGCGTAAGATTTTTACCCTCTAATACAATATGCCGATGAAGCGAGACCGCAGAAGCCTGCAATGAAATTAGAAGCATTATGCCGGAAACTAATAACGTAAGAATTGATCGGCCAAAGCATTTTGTCAGAAACATCGTCATCATTTTCATTTGCATTTACCTGATGTTACTAATGGTCGCCATCATTTGGTCCGATGTCTCAATTACTTTTGAATTCATTTCATAAGCTCGTTGCGCGGTAATGAGATTTGTAATCTCTTCAACCACATTCACATTTGAGGTCTCTAGAAATCCCTGTTGTAAACTTCCAAATCCGGTTGCAGCAGGATTTCCTGTAGTTGCTGTGCCGGAAGCTGGGGTTTCCAGAAATAAATTATCGCCAATTGCAAGGAGTCCCGCCTCATTTGCAAAGACTGCAAGTTCTAATTGTCCGGCTACGGTAGGTGTTACGGTACCGTCGAGTTTTACTTCTACTTGTCCGCTCGAATTTATAGTGACGTCCACAGCATCGCTAGGCACCGTGATGCCGGGCTGGATGGTAAAGCCATCAACGGTTACAATTTCTCCGTCCTCACTCAACTGAAAAGCGCCTGATCGGGTATAGGCGGTTTCTCCACTCGGCAATGTTACTTGGAAATAACCTTCCCCATTAATTGCTACATCAAGGGAATTTTCGGTAAGGGTCAAATTTCCTTGCTCAGTAATGCGGTAGACAGCAGCAGTCTTAACGCCTAGTCCAACCTGGACGCCCGCGGGAACAATCGTCCCCGTGTCGGATGATGTGGAACCGACACGCCGCAAGTTTTGGTATAGGAGATCTTGAAATTCTACTCTACGGCGTGTGTACGCGGTAGTGTTCATGTTAGCTATATTGTGGGAAATTACCTCAACATTGAGCTGTTGAGCTAACATACCGGTAGCGCCTATATTGAGTGAACGCATCGTTATTTTCCTTTAGAGATCACTGTTCATTATACTTTTGTTAAGATTGGCCACCTGATTGCCCTAGACGATTAATCATTCTTTCAATACGCTTATGTTCGTCATCAATAACCCGTTTGACGCTGTCATGCTTGCGATGAATTTCGATCATCTGCGTTAATTCGATTATTGAATTTACATTTGATTGCTCAAGCATTCCTTGAACAATATTAGTTCGTTCCGGTGGTTTCTCAATTTGATCCGTTTGGTATAAATTGTTTTGGCCTCGTTCGAGTTTTTGCTGATCCTCAAAAGTTACTAGTGCTAACTTACCAATATTTTCGTCACCATTTGCCACGGTGCCATCCGTTGAGATTGATATGTTCACTGCTTCAACTGGTATTGTGATAGGTCCGCCATTCTCAGATTGCACAACGTGGCCCGCCGCTGTTATCAGCTCATTATTTTGATTAAGTTGGAATCGACCGTGGCGTGTGTATCGTTTGCCCTCTTCTGTATTAACGATGAAATAGCCCTCACCATCAATAGCGACGTCGAGCTCGTTACCTGTTCGGGTCATTGGTCCTTCGGCAAGATCGCGCATATTACCGATTGCTTGGACAAAATGATATTTTGAATCATTTGAGCCAAATTTTGTGTTTTCTGCGTCTGTTAAATACTCAGAAAACAGCATTTCTTCGCCTTTAAATGAAGGCGTATTAACGTTGGCTAAATTATTTGCCACCATTGACAATTGGCGCCGTAAGACCATTTGACTAGAAAGCGCAATGTAGATGGAATTTTCCATAGTGCTTTTGCTATTCGTTAATAATGTATTTAACAATCACAGTGAAAGCAGTGCATGCCTCGTGCCATAAAATTTAATGTTATTTTTCAATAATTTGGGATTGCAAATCCATTGCTATATCAATCCATTTGTTGCTGTCTGGCAGGCTTTGCCGGGTATTTTCTGCCGTGCCATGGGCTCTCGCGGCTTGAAAAAGTATCCGTGACTGGTTGAATGATTTTGAGATGAACGTGTGAAATCATGCAAAAATATTTAATTTCTCGAATTTGTTTTTCACTTATATTGACTTGTCTTTAACTGTTCTAATCATTTGCTATTATTATATTTGACTGCATTCACTATGTTTTTTAAAAAAATTTATTTGTAATTATTGTTTTTATTTGTAATTATCATGATAAGTATTCGCAGGATCGTTAAGGAAATATAAATGGCCGAAGATGACGATTTAGCTGACGGCGCGGAAGGCAAAAAAGGCGGAAAAAAAATCGTTCTTTTCGTGGTGGTTCCTTTGGTGCTGTTACTAGGTGGAGGGGCCGGTGCGTATTTTTCAGGTATGTTTAGTTCTGAAGCAGGCGAGGAAGCTGAGAATACAGAAATTGCCACTGATCCTGCCGAGGCTGACGAGCCCGGAAGCTATTTGGAGCTAGACGAAATAGTCGTGACACTTAGTGGCGGACCAGGTCGCAAACAAAGTTTCCTCAAAATGCGAATAAATTTGGAGTTGAAAAAGGCAAGCGATCAAGGGCGAATAGAGCAGGTCATGCCGCGTATCGTAGATAACTTTCAGGTGTTTTTGCGCGAGCTTCGAATCGAGGAATTGCAAGGCTCACATGGGCTATACAGGGTTAAGGAAGAGCTTCTTGCACGAGTGAACGCAGCAGCACACCCAGTTAAAATCAAAGATGTATTATTTAAGGAAATGCTTGTTCAGTGACGGTGTGCTTTCTACATGCCCAAAAATGGTTGATGAGCTTTGGCTGTTACTGCTGAGGAATGGCCGGAAAACTGAAGGGTTGATGGCATGGCTGATGAAGACGAAAATTTAGAAACAGAAGTCGAGCAAGAGCTGGACGATTCGGCGCAAGAAGAAGGTGGCGAAAAGAAAGAGGAGCCAAGCGGGGCCAGCGATGGCTCTGACGATTCATCGCGAGTTCTTAATCAAGATGAAATAGACAGCCTCCTTGGGATCAATGAGGGAAGCGATAGCGCAATCCAAAAAACGGGGATTAAGGCCATCATTGATAGTGGGATGGTGTCGTATGAACGGCTCCCCATGCTTGAGGTGGTTTTTGACCGTTTAGTGCGAATGATGTCAACGAGTTTGCGCAATTTCACCTCGGATAATGTGGAAGTGAGCCTTGATAGCATCACATCGATCCGCTTTGGTGAGTATCTGAACTCATTGCCTCTTCCTGCTATGCTTGGCGTTTTCAAAGCGGAGGAGTGGGATAATTTTGGCCTTATTACGGTTGATAGTACTCTAATTTATTCCATTGTTGACGTGCTGCTAGGCGGGCGCCGGGGTACAGCAGCCATGCGCATTGAGGGGCGGCCCTACACCACTATCGAGCGTAACCTCGTGGAGCGCATGCTTGGGGTAGTCCTTTCTGATTTATCAGCGGCTTTTGATCCGCTTAGTTCGGTTGCTTTTCAATTTGACAGACTTGAAACAAATCCTCGATTTGCCACTATTGCGAGGCCCACTGACGCAGCTATCGTTACAAAGCTTCGCATTGATATGGAGGACCGAGGAGGGCATCTCGATCTATTACTGCCGTATGCGACTATAGAGCCAGTGCGCGAGCTATTGCTGCAAATGTTTATGGGGGAAAAGTTTGGGCGTGATCCGATATGGGAAAATCATCTGGCAACTGAAGTTTGGTATACCGAGGTTGGATTGCAAGCGGTTCTTGACGAGGTAACTGTCACACTCAACGATGTTGTAAACTGGCGTGTAGGTTCGCGACTTCAATTGCAGGCGACACCAGAATCTCTGATCTCCCTCCATTGCGGTGAATTGCTGATGTTTCATGCCTCAATGGGACAAAGAGATGGTAATATAGCGGTTCGTGTTGAAACTGATATGGAGACGTAATTAATGTTTCCCGAAATATCTATTCTATTTGAGTTGTTGCTTGTCGGTATGTTGGCAATGATGATTTTCTACGCTTGGCGCCTTAATGAGAAGCTTAGTGATTTGAGAAACGATAAGTTTGAATTGGAAAAATTACTGACGACATTCGCTACATCTACGGAGCGCGCGGAAGATAGTATCGTACGGCTTAAAACCAAGGCAAGTGAAACGGTAGAGGTGTTAGAAGAAAAAGTAGTGAAGGCTGTTACATTGCGTGATGAATTATCATTTATGGTAGACCGAGCCAATGAAATGGCTGACAGGTTAGAGGCGGCAATTAATACTGGTCGCCGATCTCAATCAAAGAGTTATGGTAGATTACAAGATAAATCTAACACCGCTGCAGCAGATGGTGAAAGTGTTTCGGATCTCAGCGTAAAGCAGAGTGACGTTATCGACCCTGAGGGCAAGCGTGAGGAAAAAAAATCAGACCTTCTTAAAGCTCTTGAAGGCATGAGGTGAAAAAATGAATAGTCGCGTTCGTTTGTTGCCGGCATTTATTTTTTTTGCCACTTTAATTCTGACCTTGAAAGCAGGCTCCATTTGGATTGAGCTCGGTGATATTGAGGGGGGTATTGAAGTACAAACAGCGCGAGCGCAAGAGGCGACACAGCTTGACCCGAAGGTAAATGAATCAGACAAGAAGAAGACAGACAAGAAGAATGTTGTGCCTGTGTCAACTCAGCCTGGCGACAAAGGTCGGGAAGAAAATATTGACCCTTTGGAGTTCAGTCGTTCCGAAATTTTGATCCTTCAGGAACTGTCTCAACGTCGTAAGACATTGGATCGTCGGGAGCGGCAAATAGCCCGTCGAGAGGGCTTGTTGCAAGCTGCAGAATTAAAATTAGTTACCAAGCAGGGCGAGCTAAAAAAGATACGTCAGGAAATTAAATCATTGTTGGGTGCTGCTGATGAGAAAGAAAAAGCTCGGCTGCGTAATTTGGTAAAAATTTATGAGAGCATGAAACCAAAAGATGCTGCGCGAATCTTTAATGAACTTGATATGACCGTTTTGATGGGAGTTGTAGCCAAGATGAGTGTTCGGAAGGTGGCAATGATTATTTCAGCTATGGAAGTGAAGAAAGCCCGCGTTGTAACGCGCGAGCTGGCTGAGCAAAAAAAACCATTTTCTCTTCCAAAGTGAATATAGAGTTAGGCGAAATTGCGTTCGAGATATTGTAGAGAGGGTTTAGGGCTGCTGGAGGAGGGAATTTGTAATCTTCAGGAGGCGCGGCGAAGTTGAATGTTGATCTGAATATGCCGGTCTTAATCATCGATGATCATTTGGAAATGCTCCAGATTGTTCGTAACTTACTTAAGCAGCTTGGGCTTAAGAACGTCGATCAATCCCTTGGAGGTCAAACTGCTATAGAAATGCTACATCGTAACAAATATGACTTGGTTATAGCAGATGAAAACATAGCTCAGATGGGAGGAATGGATATGATAGTCAAATCTCTTGCAGATCATAGCTTTATAGACACTCCCTTTTTATTGATGATGGGCCAAGGCAAATTTCCGGAAGAAACTGATCCGCCGACTGCTAGATTATGCGCGTACATTCAGACACCTTTCAATGTGGCAGTGTTAAAACGCAAACTAATAACATTAGTGGGAAATTTTTAACTTTATGTCAGAGTGTTCTTTGCATAACGGAGTAGTTCTTTTTAGATGAATAGAAATTACGAACAGAAATTAACTCTCTCAAAAGACAAGGCTCCTTACTTGCTGATATGCCTTTTTCTTTTGCTGCTCGCTTTTTTTATACTTCTCAATGCCACAGCAAAATTAGAAGAGAGTAAAGTCAGGGGTGTGTTGATTTCACTCGCAGAGACTTTTCAAGCAAAAGATTTTTCTGGTGGTACTGATGGGGCTACTTTACCAGTCTTTGGGGATTTTCTTTCACCAGAAGCCTTCCTGTCAAAAATTACACAATTGTGGTTTAGTTTTGTAAAAAAAGAAAATCTTATGACTACGCACTTGCCAAATAATTTGGCGTTTACCCTTTCAGCAAATGAAATTTTTATTGGCGGAGAGGCACAAATACGAAGCGACCGTCACGATCTGCTTAGGAGGACGGCAAGTGCATTGAGTGTTGAGACACCAAGATTTGCTGGCTACATTCAAGTGATATTTAGCTCTGGGGATGAACCTAGTACACGAATGCATCATGGGGCAGAATTAGCTATCGAACGTGCGGAAGTGCTCGCCCAGAAAATTATAGATTATGGGGCTCCGGCATCTAAAGTTTCGGTAGGATTGTATAAAGGCAAAAAAAATTCGGTACTGGTAAAATTTGGAACCAATGACATTAGCCAGCTGGAAAACAAATTACAACGACTGGTGCGGTAGATGGTCAACTTTAACAATTTTGCGGTTCATGACAAAACAGAAAAAGGGGTGCCTCCTTCATGGCTCTTAAGCTTTGGCGACCTCACCGCAATATTAACAACTTTTTTCGTTCTGCTGTTTTCCATGTCAACATTACAATCAGAAAAATGGCAAGAATTAGTTTCTGGGCTGGCTTTATCTAAATCCGGCATTGAAAGAAAGAAACCTATTTCACACAGAAATACTATTTCACCTCCTAGAGAGCGTGCACCTGCATTGCCAATCAGCTATCTCAGTGAAGTATTAAAGGAGACCTTCGAGGCTGATCCAATATTGAAAACAACAGGTGTTTACCAGTTGCAGAATTCCTTAGTTGTTTCTTTACCTGATGAAACCCTTTTTAAACCGGGTGAAGCCAATTTATCTAACCAAGCGAAGAAAATACTGTTTAACTTGGGCGGGGTAATTTCGACACTTGGAAATCAAATTGATCTTGAGGGGCACGCCGCGCCGAGTGGGGATAATAATGACATTTTATTGTCTGACTGGAAACTGTCACTGGCTCGAGCATTGGCAGTCTCGGCTGAACTTGAAAAAAGTGGTTATAATAAAAGGCTTATAGTATTAGGGCATGGCGCGTCGCACTCTCAGGTGCTTAGTGAACGCCTCTCTTCTGGTTGGCGCGATAAATTGGCGAGGCGTGTTGATATAGTAATTCATCCCGACAAAGGCGAATTTAGATGAGGTTCACGCTCATTTTTAGGGTTGTGGCATATGTAGCGGTTATCTACGGAACAACTTTGATCGCCCCGTTGTCAGCCCAGGAGAAAGTAGCAGTTCAAGGGTGGGCGCGCGAAAGTTTCGGAAGAATTGTTTTCGACTGGCCACGTCCCGTAAACTATCAGGCGGTGATAAATGGTAGCAACCTCATCGTCAGTTTCGAACGTCAGTTCAAATTTGATCTAGAGAAGTTGCTAATAACGCTCAAAGAATACCTCGTAGAAGGCGCAGTCTCCGGCCAAGGGCGGGTGGTTACGTTAGGTCTGAAAGGTAAATTTCAGCTCCGAACATACCCCCGGGGCAATTCAATTATCGTAGATCTGAGACGCTCAGGACTGAATGAGGTCGAGGAGAAGAGATCGATTCTTCCTAAACCCAAAGTGCAACCCAAGCTTAACGTTAGAGTAGGTAGGAATAAAGGATTCACTCGCTTGGTCTTTGATTGGAAGAGCAGAATTAACTACCGTGTTAGTGCTGTGCCCACGAAGGTTTCGCTTAGTTTTGATAAAGAGGCTATTATTAACTTACCCAAACTAAAAAAACGTCTGCCGACGGGCATAACTAATCCCGCCGCTTCAAATCTCGCTGGACGATTAGAATTCTCTGTAGAAAAAACCCCAGATCGAGCATCGCGCAGTTTTCGTGCTGGTAATCGTATTGTACTGGATATCTATGATCCCAGCCCTTCAGAAAAAAAGCTTCCTAAGCGGGTTATTCCATCAAAGATCAGTCGCGTTGAACCACTAACGAAAGAAAAAGTTTCAAATGTACCTCCGGAAACCAAAATTACAGGATCGACAAATGTTTCCCGGGATTCCACGAGGGCTTCTATAAAAGGGTCAAAAGAGTTGGCTTTAACAAAATCTGAACCGGTGGATATAAAAAGCGTCAAAAAGACTTCCGGTTTAAAGCCATTTTCCAGACCCAAAAAACAGCGAGAAAATACTGTAGATAACAGGAAAATTATTCAAAATTCTACCAAGGCTGCTGCAGCTGATAACAAGGCTGCCTTGATCGGGTTGCCAGATGCAAATGCTAATTTGAGAGCTAAAGCGGTGCCTGATGTGTCGCCACGGGCGGCTCCGACGCCAAAGGTTGACTTGCTACCAAAATTATTATCGGTCCCAGCAGCCAAAGTGGTTTCTAAATCGTCACCTTCGGTAACACCGAAGGCAGACAAAGAGGAAGCCCAAATAAAACCATCTAAACTCATTACGAAGACTAAGGCCGAAGGATCGTCAAGGTCTCCCGTAAAGTCGGATGAAAAAGCAAACATTGTTGGTAATGAAACTTTATCAAAGTCTGTCAGTCTAGTGTTTGGTTGGCCAGAGCCTGTTGGTGCAGCGGTATTTCGGCGAGGAGATTTTGTTTGGGTGGTTTTCGACCGCAAAAAGCCGCTCGAGTTGGAATCGCTTCGGTCGGCTGGAGAAACAGTTTTAAGTGATATCGTACAGATTCCTGCAAATGAAGCTACGGTGTTGCGCCTGAAAACTAAGACAGGAATAAACCCCAAGGTTAGCCAAATCGGTACTAACTGGGAGCTTAGTTTTGGTCGCTGGCCAATCACCCCCGATATTCCGATACCGCTTGAGTTTGCGTCTGATGAAGGAGGGGGGGCTCAGCTTCTTTTTGCTGGTGTTGCAGCTAATAGCATAGTTACTATCAAGGACCCTGACATCGGTGATTCGATAAAAGTTGCTCCCATGGCGGCTCCTGGAAGGGGTGTAGGAGAAAAGCATATCTATCCTGAATTTCAGGTTTTGGCATCAAACCAAGGAGTGGCACTGATTCCGCTGTCAGACCGGTTAAGTCTGGAAAATTCGCGCGGCAGGGGCATCCTCGTGGCTGCTGATGGAGGTTTGTTTGTATCAGCCATTTCTCCTGAAGAAAATAGAACCCGGAATGATCCATTGCTTGGAGAGAGACTTTTTGAACCGCAGGTTTGGATCAACGGCGAAGAGGCTGATTTTATACCTGAACGACAGGCAGCTTTGCTGAGTGTAGTTGAAGTGCCTGAGGAACAGCGTGAGCAGGCTAGACTAAACCTTGCACGGTTCTATTTTGCTCGGGGCCTTGGGCCTGAAGCTTTGGGAATTCTCCGCGTTCTTGAGCGGGTCAACCCCAAAATGACGTTGCGGACAGAATTTATAGCATTGCGAGGGGCATCTCGGGTACTCTCTAATCGTTTAGTTCTTGCAAGAAAAGATCTTGATGATCCGCGGTTAACTAAATTTCGTGAAGCCAAACTATGGCGTGGCTTTTTGAATGCCAAGATTGGCGAATGGAAGTTGGCATCAGCCGATTTTCGCAACAGTGATACGGTGCTCAGGACATATCCCGAGCCATTGAAAACTATGATTGGTCTGGAGCGAATTGAGGCGGCCCTTCGCTCATTCAATTCAGGGTCTGCAAAAGATTGGTTGGATCTGGTTAAGCAGAACGAGAAAAATATGCGTCGTGATCATCAGGCTCGGCTCACATATAGTTTGGGCCTTCTTGCAAGGGCAAATGGCGACTTAGACAGCGCAGAGGCATTTTGGCGATTGTCTAGGGACAGTGGAGATCCATTCAGCGGAGCGCGAAGCGAATTGGCTTTAATTAATTTGGGGATAAAACAAGAAATAGTGACGAGAGATCAGGCTATAGAGCGTCTGGAGCGGCTTCGGTATCGTTGGCGTGGCGACGAACTCGAATTGAACGTCCTAGAGACACTTGGAAATCACTATCTTGATAAAGGCGAATATAGTAAGGGTCTGCTGCGCTTGCGTTCTGCGATGAGCTATTTTCCCAAAAATAAACGTTCTGTTGATATAGCTAAGCGCATGACGAATACTTTTAGGAAGCTTTTTTTAGACGGGGAGGCGGACAAGTTACAACCACTCACATCATTGGCTATTTTTGACGAATACCGCGAGTTGACGCCTGCCGGGCCGGATGGAGATTTCATGATTGGACGTCTTGCAGACAGGTTGGTTGATGTTGATCTCTTAGACCGTGCAACGGATTTATTGAGTCATCACATCCGCTTTAGGCTCAAAGGTGTCAAGAAGTCCCAAGCAGGTACTAAGTTGGCGCTAGTCCAGCTGATAAATAAAAAGCCACGTGAGGCTCTTCAGACGCTCAAGTTTACGTATAATCCGGGGTTATCACAAAACAATCAAGATGACAGGCGACGGATCCGTGCTAAGGCCATGTTTGAGCTCGGCAAAAATGACGAGGCAATAGCACTTCTTGCTGGCGATGTGAGTATTGCTGCTGATCAGTTACGTGCAGATATTCATTGGAGAGACAAGAATTATCGTGAGGCAAGCAAGGTATTGCAGAGGTTAGCAGGTGAGCCTTTAACAAAAGATCGATATGACCTTAAAGGCGCGCAGAAGGTACTTAATTGGGCCGTAGCTATGCGTCTTGATGAAGATGAACAAGGGCTTAAACTTGCGCGGGAGCTTTACGGTCCTGCAATGAAAAATAGTCCCTTGGGTGACTCTTTTTCATACATAGCCAGTCCACGTCAAACAGTGACGGGTGATATGGAGGGTATATCCAAAAAAATCACTGAGATTGATAATTTTGAAGCATTTTTAAACAATTACCGAAAGCGTTTGTTGAAAAGTAAGCCGAAAAAGAATGAGTGAGTTTTTATCAAGTAAATTGTGAAAATAACGATCATCGAAATTTATATAGTATCCTTCTATTCAAAGGTGAAAAAATGAAAAAGCCCACTTTAGAAATAAAGTTAGTGTGCTAAAACTAACTGATAGGCGCGCCGATGTTAAAACTTTTAACGAGGCTTCCTGTAATCAAGTACCAGCCGTCGACTAGTACAAAGAAAATCAGTTTAAAGGGTAAGGAAATCATTACCGGGGGCAGCATCATCATGCCCATTGACATGAGTACTGAGGCTACAACCATATCAATGATTAAGAAGGGTACGAATACTAAAAAGCCAATCTCGAAGGCACGCCGCAATTCTGATATCATGTAAGCTGGAATGAGAGCGCGTAGCGGCGTATTCTCTGGTTTATCTACCTTTGGCACGTTTGCCATTTCTAAAAAAAGTGTCAAATCTTTGTCGCGGACATGACTAATCATAAATGCATGCAGCGGCGCTATAGATCTTTCAAATGCTTGCTCTTCAGTAATACTTTCAGAAATTAGGGGCGATATTCCATCATCGTAGACTTTCTCAAGTGTGGGCTGCATTATGAAAAACGTCATAAATAGTGCGAGGCTGATGATGACTGTATTGGGCGGTGTGCCTTGAGTTCCTAGAGCAGTACGCAGAAGTGACAACACTACAACAATACGGACAAAGGATGTAACCATCACCAAGATGGAGGGTGCCAGCGTAATCACTGTTAAGAGGGCTACGAGTTGAACAATTCGACCCGCGGCTGCACCGCCTTGCCCAAAATCCATTGTGACGTTTTGTGCAAATGATGTCTGACAGGATAAGATCAGCACGCCCACGATTACAGTAAGGCCAAAGCTTTTGCGAATTAAGTGGTCATCAAGGGGCGAGCGTAGCTGCACGGTCATTTTGTTTTACTCAACACATCTGTAATCACCCTTGTGAATGAGCGGTCTTTCTTTATACCTCCTGCGTCGGTTCTATCAGTATCAGAAACGGGAATTCCACTTTCGATAAGCAGATCTTGTGAAAGACCAAGCAAAACAAGATGTTCAGTATCATCCCTTCGGACCAAAATTAATTTCCGACGCGCGTCAATGGATGCTACTTCTTGGATTGTAAGGCGCCGTTGCTGTCCGGAGATCGAACTAGGTCTTATACTACCGTATCCGATTCTACGGAGCACGAAAGCGAATATGCCTATAAGCCCCACAACAATCATGAGTGCTAAAACGAACCTGGAGTAGTCTAATTCTATCATTTGGGTTGTTCTCTAGATAAAGCTCAAACCAATTCATGTGCAGCTTGTTTTGTTCTCAATCTTTTGCCTTTAATTCTTCGTCTTGGTTTTTTTTGTCTTTGGTATTGTCAGTGGACTCACTATCTGAAGAAGGTGGATTTTGCGATGTATCCGCTTCTATAATTCTCAGCTGATCTATTTTTTCCTGTAATGAACTCGAAAAAGTTTCCATTTTTTCTAGGAGTGACACAAGCGCGGGTCGCATCTCTACTGCGTCATCAGGCGGCAAGTCGGCAACAGCCTCCATAACTTCACGGATCCTTGGTTCGATCCCATCGAGAGTTACTATCTCATCATTTTGAAGTTTTTCCATTGCTTCACTTACTTCGATAGTCAGGGCTTTTATGTCATCGAGAAGGTCTGATTTACTCGGCATTAGCGGTAATCTCCGGTGGTTGGATGCCCTCATTAGCGTATATGTAACGTAATATTTCAGCTACAGCGACGAAAGCTTCGACAGGTATTTCATCGCCCAAATCAAGTGCTTGTAGTATTTCTGCTAAATCGGCGTCTTGGTGTATTTTAACTCCATATTCGAGAGCGAGTTTGAGAAGTTGCTCTGCGATGTGCCCACGGCCAGTCGCTACAACCTCTGGAGCACTGTACTCATCACTTGGATTGTACGAGAGAGCAACTGCTACTTTTTCATTAGCGGCAGATTTTGCCTTACTTGATGTCTTTGTCACACCGACGCGTTTTTTTACCGGTTTGAAATTAGACTTACTTCTCTCGGATGGTTTGTGACGCAAAATGTTCCTCAGTTTTACCAGCGATGGCCGAGTGTTTTCTAATTACAACCTACAATGTGCTCGCGGTCTTAACAAAGATTTTCTCTCTGATGTGAAAAACAACTTTAAAATTGTGGGACAACTCAGTCCTAGCTCTTGTTGTAAAAAATAATGTAGTAAAATCAATAAATTATTATTGTCTAGTTAACCTGCTCATGTCTTGGGCAGGGCTTAAGAACCTGTCAAATCATCGAACGCATTGATGCGAATGAGGAGTACGCCCTCAAAAACATAGAATCGTACAAATGGTGCTCATTTTTTCGGAAAATATCCAGAAAAAATCATGTAAAGGTGGCAGAGGTCATGAAACACTTATAAAATTTGAATAAATAAAACCAAATAATAATTCAAAAGTAATACTTGTAAAAATTTCGTAATGATTGCATAAATAACCATGAACACTGTAAACTATTTTTATACCATAGTATTTTTATAATAAGATTAAGTTTTAAATTGTACTTTTAGGCTTGGCACGGGTCGTGCAGCGCATTAAATACGAACGGGCATACGTTTGGCGGTATCGAGCAAAAAGAGGCAGAAATGGACTTAGGTGATTTTCCTGTTTTCCGCATGATGAAACAAAAGTTGGCTTGGTTGAATCAGCGGCAAAAGGTGATAGCAGAGAATATCGCAAACGCTGATACTCCGAAATATCGAGCTCAAGATTTGAAGCAGATAGATTTTAGAAAGTTGCCTTCTTCTAAATTATTTAGCAGCGCATTAACCCGAACACACGAAAAACACATGAAAGGTTCTGGCACTGACCAGTCTTTTCCCATCAATCGCGAAAACGCAGACTACGAGATTAATCCGTCAGGTAATAGTGTTGTGCTTGAAGAGCAAATGTTGAAATCCACTCAAAACGCGGGTGATCACCAGCTAGTTACCAGTTTATATCGAAAGCATATGTCGTTGTTCCGTATCGCGCTTGGTCGTGGCGCGGGCCGATAGTTTTAAGCGTCAAGGAGAAATTTTATGCCTTCCGATCTCAAAACCTCGATGTTTATATCGGCTTCCGGCATGCGCGCACAGGGTGCAAGGTTACGAACAATATCGGAGAATTTGGCAAATGCGAATTCGGGCCCAGAGAAGGTGGGCGATGATCCATATCGGCGAAGGGTTGTGACTTTTAAGAATGTTTTTGATCGAACTGTTGAGGCAGACTTAGTTAGGATGAAGGGGCCATTTGAGGATAAAAGTCCATTCAGGCTTCAATTTGACCCAAATCATCCAGCTGCTGATAAGGATGGTTATATAAAAATGCCTAATGTGAATACGCTTATAGAAATGGTTGATATGCGTGAGGCGCAGCGCTCCTATCAGGCGAACTTAAGCATGATTGACTCGTCAAAACGCATGATTCAACGAACCATAGATCTATTACGCTAATTGTTACAATTGCGTCCATGTGAAAACCTGAAAAGGAATCGGAAATGGCAATTAATCCTACAGATGCAATCAATGCTTTTAAGCGAGCTCAGAACCTTGGCGGTTCAGGCATCTCAGCGCCTGAGTCTTCAAAAGCTGGTACCTTTGCAGATATGGTTAGTTCGGCAACTAAGCAGATGGTGAGCAGTAGTCGTGAGGCAGAAAAAGCGACCGTTGATGCGGTGGCTGGCAAAGCCGATTTGACCGATGTAGTTATGGCTCTTAACAATGCTCAAACTACTTTGCAGACTGTCGTTGCGGTAAGAGATAGAGTGCTTACCGCGTATCAGGAAATTCTTCGAATGCCAATTTAATAGTTCAGACTAAATGGTTTCCGGCGTATGGACGAAACACAATTCCTTCAATTTGCTAGAGAATCGGTTTTGGTTATGCTGACCGTAGCATCACCAGTGATGCTTATTGGCTTAGTTGTCGGGTTAGCAGTAGCTATATTTCAAGCTTTAACGTCAATACAGGAAATGTCACTTACATTTGTCCCCAAAATTCTTGCTGTTTTTGTATCTTTAATCATTTTGCTGCCTTTTATGTTTGAAACTATGACTAAATATATGGAGGGAATTGTCGATCGAATAGTAGGCATTTCATAACATATGGATCTTTATCTGCAGGAACTTCTTCCAGCCGAGACTTTTGCGTTCTTTTTGATTTTTACTCGAGTGGGTGCTGCTCTGGCTGTTATGCCGGGGTTTAGCGAAGTATACATATCGGCTCGGATTAGACTGCTGGCAGCATTAATGATAACTGCGGTTTTGGCTCCTGTTTTGGAACCTAATCTGCCTCCGGCTCCTACCAGTCCATTTTCTTTGATTATACTCGTTGTAGGTGAGATGCTAATCGGTTTCTTTATTGGTGGTATCGCTAGAGTGTTGATTTCGGGGTTAGCCACAGCTGGCACAATTCTTGGGTTTTATGCTGGCTTCGCAAATGCTTTACTTTTTAATCCATTGCTTTCAGATACTGGTGGGTTGCCGGCGGTTTTCTTATCCATATTAGGACTGCTACTGATTTTTATAACGGATACTCATCACCTCATGTTGATGGGAGTGGTAGATAGTTACAGTTTATTTGTACCCGGAATTGTGCCGCAGTTTGGAGACCTAGCTGAAACATTCATTAAGTTTGTGGCCCGCAGTTTTGTTCTTGGATTCCAGATCGCTACTCCATTTCTCTTCGTTGGAATACTTTTTTATACCGGTCTTGGGTTGCTTGCTCGATTGAACCCACAGCTGCCAGTTTTTTTTGTGGCACTTCCTGTACAGATTTGGATCGGATTATTTGTGATGATGGTGGCATTTCCAGCTGCCTTAATGTGGTTTCTTGATTATTTTCAATTCAATATGGGCCGTTTTTTAGCGCTGTAGCGAAATAATCTGTCACAAAAGGAAAGTTCGATGTCCGAACAAGCCGATGAGTCTCAAAAAACAGAAGAACCGACGCCGAAAAAGCTGAATGAAGCCCGTGAACGAGGTAACATAGCTACCAGCCGGGAAATTAATACGTGGTTGATGTTGCTTGCAGGGGGGCTTCTTATTACTTTTGCATTCCCTTCTGCACTGCACGGTGTAAAGCTCGCATTGATGCCATTTGTCGAGGCTCCTCATCTGTTCATAATGCAGCCAGGTGATGTGTTTGCAGTGTTTGCTAATACACTTTTAAATGTTGGAAGCGCACTGGCTTGGGTATTATTGATTATCGTTTTGGTGGCAATTGCAGGCCCGTTGATCCAAAACGGACCAGTATTCTCTCCAAAAGCGGTAGGATTTAAATTTGAAAAAATCAGCCCAATAAAAGGTGCAAAGCGGCTTTTTTCTGCAAATCAACTTAATGAATTTTTAAAAGGTATCCTAAAAATATGCATAGTAGCGATTATCGGGGCGCTTCCAGTTCTACCTCTTATCCCAGGGCTTGATTCTCTCACTTCCTACTCAACGCAAGATTTTCTGGTTATTCTGCATGATACTCTTTTAAAAATGCTCGTTGCGGTTTTGGCTGTTCTTGCAGCGATAGCAATAGCTGACTTAATTTTCCAGCGTCATCGGCATAAAAAACAGCTTAGAATGACAAAACAGGAAGTAAAGGAAGAACACAAACAAGCTGAGGGTGATCCAACCGCAAAGCAGCGATTACGCCAGATTCGCCAGGATCGTGCTCGTCAGCGCATGATGGCAGCAGTTCCTGATGCAGACGTGGTAATTACAAACCCGACTCACTTTGCAGTAGCACTTAAATATGACTCAGATGAAATGGAAGCTCCTAAGGTTGTTGCAAAGGGGCAAGACTTAATTGCACAACGTATTCGCGAAATTGCAGAAGAAAATGCCATTACAATTGTCGAAAATCCACCATTGGCCAGAGCTCTTTTTGCAACTGTGGATTTGGACGATGAAGTTCCTCCTGAACATTACCAGGCGGTTGCAGAAGTAATCAGTTATGTTTGGGGACTCCGAAGAGGAAAAACGGAAACTGAGGGTTTGGCCGATTAGACTGTTCAATACGGAATTCCAAATTGAAGTCCGCTATACCTTTTTGTAATTAGCCGATTAATGTTGCGTAAGTAAATTTTAAATGTTGCGAACGGCCATATTCGTGGCGCAGACTTTAGGCTGGTTTCTTTACAGAGAATCGGGACCAAAAAAAGACTCACTGCTATTTCTTATTAGATGCCAACTAAATCTTCCAATCATTCATATTTAGGACAAAATCTAGATCATATTTATTGATACTAAGAGTTCACAAAAAGTATGGGCTAGAAACCGCACTACTTCTACTACACTGTTTTCATTGCAAATATTTTTTAAAAAAGAACAAAAATAGAACTTGCAAGAAAGAACAAATGAGGTACATTTATTACAACAGAAACTCGTTTAACTTTGCAGAAGGTTTACACGTTCATTGGTACTTAGGTTGCCAGTCAGAGATCGCTGTGAAATAAGGGAAAGGAAAATTATTATGTCGCAATCGGCACTACGTCTCGTTGAAAAGGATACCATGGATAAGCAAAAAGCTCTTGAAGCAGCGTTAGGCCAAATTGAACGTTCCTATGGGAAAGGTTCGATCATGAAGTTAGGTCAACAGGATCAGGCAGTAGATATTGAGGAAGTCTCAACAGGTTCGCTTGGGCTTGATATTGCTCTTGGTATCGGCGGATTACCCAAAGGTCGAATTATAGAGATTTACGGGCCTGAAAGTTCTGGTAAGACAACTTTGGCATTACACGTGCTTGCCGAGGCCCAGAAAGAAGGTGGTACGTGTGCATTTCTCGATGCCGAGCATGCTCTTGATCCATCTTATGCAAAAAAGCTGGGTGTGAATCTCGATGAGCTTCTCATCTCCCAACCAGATGCAGGGGAACAGGCACTTGAAATTGCCGATACGTTGGTACGTTCCGGAGCAATCGATGTTTTAGTTGTGGATTCGGTTGCTGCATTGGTTCCCCGGGCAGAGTTAGAGGGAGAGATGGGAGATACTCATGTCGGGCTTCAAGCACGACTAATGAGCCAAGCCCTTCGTAAACTAACAGGTTCAATTTCTCGATCCCAAACTATGGTAATTTTTATAAATCAAATTCGCATGAAGATTGGTGTAATGTTTGGTAGTCCCGAGACCACAACCGGAGGAAACGCGCTCAAGTTTTATTCTAGCGTGCGGTTAGACATTAGACGAATTGGGGCAATTAAGGATAAAGACGATATCGTTGGAAATCAAACACGTGTAAAGGTTGTAAAGAACAAGGTTGCACCGCCTTTCAAGGTTGTTGAATTTGATATTATGTATGGTGAAGGCATTTCAAAAACAGGCGAATTGCTCGACCTTGGTGTCAATGCAGGTATTGTCGAAAAATCTGGTTCCTGGTTCTCATATGGGGATCAACGCATTGGGCAAGGCCGTGAGAATGCAAAGACCTTCTTGTCGGAAAATACTGATATTGCATTGGAGATTGAGCGTCAGGTTAGAGAAAATGCTGGTATTCTAAAGGAGGTTATGCTTGAAGGAAACAATAACGATGCTGAAAATAGTACCGAACAAGAAAATAGTGGCTTAGTTCTTCCTGAAATTGAAAAAAGCGACACTAAATAGATTTTAAATACAATAAAAAATATTTTTTACTTTATATTTATTATAAATAATAAGTTGCTAATTTTTTAGCCATTTTATTTGGGCATTGCTCATCCATTTTATTGTGGATACTCCGAGTGATGGTTGGATAAACTGGACAGGCTGCTTTTCTCAAGTTAAAACGCGACTTTGGCAGAGTCAGTATTTTTGAGCCGAATTTTTTGTTTAATGAGAGAGATGACCAGCACAAACGAAATTAGAACTGCATTTCTAGAATTTTTCCGTAAAGACGGTCACGAGGTCTTAAATTCCTCACCATTAGTCCCGCGGAATGATCCTACATTATTGTTTACTAATGCAGGAATGGTGCAATTTAAAAATGTATTTACGGGTGTCGAGCCACTAACATTTTCAAGAGTCACAACATCGCAGAAATGCGTCCGCGCTGGTGGTAAGCACAATGATCTAGAAAATGTGGGGCATACTGCCCGGCACCATACATTTTTTGAAATGCTTGGCAATTTTTCATTTGGCGATTATTTCAAGGAACATGCAATTGATTGCGCGTGGTCGTTGATAACTAAAGGGTATGGGATTGAGAAGAAGCGTTTACTGGTAACGGTATATAATGAGGATGAGGAGGCGTTCGGCCTTTGGCGAAAAATAACCGGTCTTCCCGATAGTAGAATAATTCCAATCGCAAGTTCGGACAATTTCTGGGCAATGGGGAATACAGGCCCGTGTGGACCGTGTTCCGAAATATTTTATGATCACGGAGAGCATATAGCGGGTGGGCCGCCCGGAACAGCAGATGAGGACGGAGACCGATTTGTAGAAATTTGGAATCTCGTTTTTATGCAATATGACCAACTGTCTGAAAGTGAGAGGATTAACTTACCTCGACCTTCTATCGATACTGGTATGGGGCTTGAACGCATAGCTGCCGTTCTTCAAGGCACACATGATAATTACAACATAGATTTATTACGTGATTTGATTGAAGCCTCTGCAAAGGCGAGTGGTACAGATCCTGACGGAGTGGCGGCAACTTCGCACCGGGTAATTGCTGATCATCTAAGGGCTTGCAGTTTTTTAATTGCTGATGGAGTGCTGCCTTCCAACGAGGGGAGGGGCTACGTTCTGCGTAGAATTATGAGACGTGCAATGCGGCATGCTCATTTACTCAACTGTAAGGATCCGCTGATGAGTAAGTTGGTCCCTAACCTAGTTTTGGCTATGGGGCAGCAATACCCCGAACTAATTCGTGCTGAGCCGCTGATTTGTGAAACATTGAAACTTGAGGAAGAGCGATTCAGGGAAATGCTGGCCAGAGGTTTGAAGTTGCTTGATGAGGAATCATCTCAAATACCCCTCGGGGGGCAGTTGCCAGGTGATGTAGCCTTTAAACTTTATGACACATACGGATTTCCTCGTGATCTCACCGAAGATATTCTTAGGAGCCAGAATCAAAAACTAGATATTACCGGATTTGAAGCCGCCATGGCTAATCAGCGCGAAACTGCTCGAAAAGCTTGGATGGGTTCCGGGGATGTTTTAACAGAAACATTTTGGTTTGATCTACGCGAGAAAGTCGGTCCAACCGAGTTTTTAGGCTACGATGCAGAATCTGCCGAAGGTATCATATCTGCGATTGTTATAGACGGTGAACCAACCGATATTGCCAAAGAGGGTGATGAAATAACACTCATTATGAACCAGACACCTTTTTACGCCGAATCAGGAGGTCAAAAGGGTGATCGCGGCCTTGCTCTAGGTGAAGTTGGTACAAAATTAGAGGTGACTGATACTAGGAAAAAACTTGACGACATGCACTTACACAGCGCCAAAGTAGTGCATGGTGAAATTTCAGTTGGTTCCGTACTTGATCTGAAAGTTGATCAAGCCTGCCGTAAAAAACTAAGTGCTAACCATTCGGTTACACACTTGATGCACAGTGCACTCCGAGCAACGCTTGGAGTGCACGTTACGCAAAAAGGTTCTTTAGTTGCGCCAGAGTATCTTCGGTTTGATTTCAGTCATCAGAAACCTTTAGGACGTGAAGAGCTAAGGCTTGTCGAGGTGTCTGTTAATGAGCAAATTCGCGGTAATGGACGTGTAAATACACTTCTGATGACGCCAGATGATGCGGTAGACGCCGGCGCTCTAGCACTTTTCGGGGAAAAATATGGGAGCGAGGTTCGTGTTGTTTCAATGGGTGCTATCGATACAGAAGGCCGAAATTTTTCTAGGGAACTATGTGGTGGGACGCACGTACGAAGGTTAGGTGACATTGGGCTTTTTAAAATTTTGGGAGAGAGTGCAGTTGCTGCAGGAGTTCGCAGGATTGAGGCCTGCACGGGTGCTGCGGCTTTACAGTATATCATGGATCAGGAACATCTTATTACTGATACTTCAACTGTGCTCAAAGTGATTCCTAGTGATATTCCGGAGCGCGTGTCAGTGTTATTGGAGGAAAGACGCAGACTCGAAAGGGAAGTATCACAACTCCGGCAAAAATTAGCTGTCGGGGAGAAGAATTCACAAGGCGGCGTTTCGGATAGTAAAAATATTGATGGAATGCAATTCGTTGCAAAAGTAGTAGAGGGAATTCCGGCTAAAGAATTAAAATCCTTGGTTGATACATTAAAGAAGGAAGTGGGCTCTGGCATAATTGCTATCGCTGGAGTTAATTCTTCAAAGGTATCGTTGGTAGTAGGAGTGACCAAAGATCTATCGGATCGGATAAATGCGGTAGATTTGGTTTGCGCAGGTGCATCCGCAATAGGAGGGAAGGCCGGTGGTGGTCGACCTGACATGGCGCAGACAGGTGGGCCAACCGGTTCCGGGGCAGCGCAGGCCCTTGCCGATATTGAAAGCGCATTAAGCAAGGCAGATAAAAAATGAAGAAACAAACCAAGTTTCAAGGAACAGACACATACGTTGCAACGGAAGATCTAATGGTGGCGGTCAATGCGGCTATTACTTTGGAAAAGCCCCTGCTTATAAAGGGAGAGCCCGGCACGGGTAAAACAGTGCTTGCCCACGAAGTAGCCGGGGCTATAGGGGCGCCACTTATTGAGTGGCATATTAAATCAACTACCAAAGCCCAGCACGGCTTGTATGAATATGATGCTGTCAAGAGGCTCCGTGATAGTCAGCTCGGTGACGAGCGAGTGCATGAGATTGGTAACTATATAGTGCGTGGAAAGCTATGGGACGCATTTACTGCAACGGCTCGGCCAGTACTTCTGATAGATGAAATTGATAAAGCAGATATTGAATTCCCGAATGATCTTCTTCTCGAACTCGATCGCATGGAATTTTTTGTATACGAGACGCAGGAACGCATTGTAGCTAAACAAAGGCCAATCGTAATCATTACATCGAATAATGAGAAGGAATTACCCGATGCATTTTTACGGAGATGTTTTTTTCACTACATATCTTTCCCGGATGAGAATACGATGCGTGCTATAGTCGATGTTCATTTTCCAGATTTAACAGGATTTTTAGTACGCGATGCATTAAAAATTTTCTACGAACTACGGGATACTCCCGGTATCAAAAAGCCACCGTCAACTTCAGAGTTTCTTGACTGGCTCAAATTACTCTTAGCAGAGGATTTACCCGCAGATGTGCTTAGGGATAGTGATACAAAAAAATTAATACCACCGTTACATGGTGCTTTATTGAAAAACGAACAAGATGTTCAGCTATTCGAACAACTTTCTTTCATCGGACGACGTGATAGAAACAAGAAATAAAAAAGTGGGGATTCGCCCCAATCGTACCATTAATAATTTGCTGGCAAGATTGTGTCGTCAAACATAGGTCGGCATTCGAAATTGTAAACGTGTAAGAGGTTACTGGTGTTTATAAGGTTTTTTTTTGAACTCAAGAACGCCGGAATTCCGGTCTCACTGAGGGAACACCTGACGCTATTAGAGGCCATGAGCCGCAACGTAGCGTGTTATGAAGTCGATAAATTTTACTACCTTAGTCGATCGGCACTAGTGAAGGATGAACGTTATCTAGATCGGTTTGACCGTGTTTTTAGTCAATGTTTTCAGGGATTAGAAGGTGGAAGTGACGATATAGAAACGACTTTGCCAGAGGAATGGCTTGCGAAATTATCAGAACTTCATCTCACTGATGAAGAAAAAGCCGAAATCGAACGAATGGGCGGCTTTGAGAAGCTAATGGAGACCTTAAAAAAACGGCTTGAGCAACAGAAAGGTCGGCACCAGGGGGGGAGTAAATGGGTCGGCACTGCTGGGACATCACCATATGGAGCCTATGGATATAATCCAGAGGGAGTGCGTATCGGCCAAGATAAATCACGTCATCGCCGGGCAATCAAAGTCTGGGACCGACGGGAGTATAGGAATCTTGATGACACTATCGAAATTGGCACCCGTAACATCAAGGTTGCGCTAAGGCGGTTACGGAGATTCACCCGTGATGGGGCGGCGAGTGAGCTTGATTTGCCTAATACCATAAAGTCTACAGCGCACAATGGCGGTTATCTCGATATTCAAATGGTGCCGGAACGCCGAAATGCGGTCAAGGTTCTATTATTTTTGGATGCTGGTGGATCTATGGATGACCACGTGAAAGTTTGCGAGGAGCTTTTTTCAGCCGCGCGCAGCGAATTTAAAAATTTAGAATTTTTTTATTTTCATAATTGCTTATATGAGGGGGTGTGGCGCGATAACAGGCGTCGTCATTCTGAAATTGTATCTACGTTGGAATTGCTGCGTTCGTACCCGCCTGACTACAAAGTTATATTTGTAGGTGATGCAACAATGAGCCCCTATGAGATAACCTATCCTGGGGGAAGTGTAGAGCATTGGAATGAGGAACCTGGCGGGGTGTGGATGCAAAGATTGCTGTCAGCATATCCAAGCGCTGTCTGGTTAAACCCCCAAGGACGAAGAACATGGGATTATTATGACTCAATTAGAATTATGCGTGAAATCATGGAAAACAGAATGTACCCTCTTACTATTGAGGGGCTGGATGAAGCTATGCGTGCGATAAGTTGACAGGGGGCCGTATTATTATGAATTTAAAACGGTTATATGCGCTTTTTTTGGTAGTCGGGGGTACTCTGATATTGACTAGTTGTACAAATAAAATGGAAATGGGGGGACAGCCGTTTATAACAACAGATCCAAAAAACCTCCCTGTTTCGCAAAACCAAAAGTATGTTTCCATATGCTATAATGCAGACAAGACAGACCGGGACACCATAATTGAGATTGCGAAAAAGAACTGTCTGCTGCCCGGTGCTAATGTTAGGTTTTTTTCGCACAACCTTATATTTAATGAATGTCCGGTGGTTTCTAAAGCGCGAGTAACATTTCTATGTGCTGTGCCAAAGCCCTGACCTAGATAGTTCTTAACATTGCATGGAACAGTATTGCTAGTTTCCGTGGTCTGGCGACTTTCTCACATGGCGTCGATTATAGCATTGAAGGTTGCGCTAGGGCGCATTGCAACTGCAGTTTTATCTGGATCTGTTAGAAAGTAACCTCCCAGATCTACTTCCGTCCCTTGGGCACAGTTCAATTCCTCCACAATCTTGTTTTCATTTGTGGTGAGAGTATCAGCGATATTTTTGAAATGCTCTTTGAGGTCTGTATCATCAATTTGTGCTGCCAACGCTTTTGCCCAATAGAGAGCCAAATAAAAATGGCTTCCTCTTGTATCAAGCTCACCAACCTTGCGGCTCGGCGATTTACCATTTATCAAAACTTGTTCAATTGCCTTATCTAAGCAGTCTGCCAGAACCTTAGCTTTTTGGTTCTTTGCATGGCCAGCATAATGTTCTAGCGATGCTCCTAATGCTGCGAATTCACCAAGCGAATCCCACCTCAAATGCCCTTCTTCTGCTAGTTGCTGAACATGTTTAGGAGCTGAGCCACCGGCACCTGTCTCAAATAACCCACCACCATTCATTAGCGGCACTATTGACAGCATTTTTGCACTAGTACCAAGTTCTAAGATCGGGAACAAATCTGTTAGATAATCTCGCAACACATTGCCGGTTACCGAGATTGTATTAACCCCATTTTTCATCCGTTCGAGAGAGTAGCGAGTTGCATCACGTGGCGATTTTATGAGAATTTCAAGATCAGTCGTGTCATGATCGCAAAGATAACTTTCGACTTTTTTGATAAGCTGTTTGTCATGAGCACGACTTTGATTCAGCCAAAATACTGCAGGTACTCCGGTTGTGCGCGCACGCCGAACAGCTAAGCTCACCCAATCACGTATCGGGGCATCTTTGGTTTGGCACATGCGCCAGATGTCGCCAGGGTTAACAGAGTGACAATGAAGTTCGTTATTATTACCATCCATAACGCGGATTGTACCTTTTCCAGGTGCTTCAAAGGTAAATGGATGCGAGCCATATTCCTCAGCTTTCTGTGCCATCAATCCGACATTTGATATGCTTCCCATTGTTCGTGGATCAAAGGCGCCATTATTTTTGCAGAAATTGATAGTTTCGTCATATACGCTGGCATAGCTCCTATCTGGAATGACACATTTGGTATCTACTGGTTTTCCAGTTGCATCCCAGCCTTTGCCCCCGGCACGTATCAATGCCGGCATGGAGGCATCAATAATCACATCGCTAGGTACATGGAGATTTGTAATACCCCTATCAGAATTTACCATATATAAATCAGCCTGTTTTTCGTAACAGGATGTTAAGTCTGCCTCAATTTCTTTTTGTTTTTCAATGGGAAGAGTTTTTATTTTCGAAGTTATTTCGCCGACGCCATTATTTGGGTCGATTCCGAGTTTTTGAAAAATATCAGAGTGCTTTTCATACACTTCATTGAAATAAGCGGCGACAGTATGTCCGAATATGATTGGGTCAGAAACTTTCATCATTGTCGCTTTGACATGCATCGAGAATAAAATGCCCTTATCCTTGGCGTCTGTAATTTCACGCTCAAGAAAGGAACGTAACTCTGAGGCTCGCATAACGGTTGCATCTATAACATCGCCAAGCTCGAATGCGACTTCATTCTTAAGTGTGGTTACAGTCCCATCTGCAGATTGAAACTCGATCCGGCCAACACCAATTTGTGTTGGATCGAGTGTTGTGGAAACTTCATTTGCGAAAAAATCATCGTCGGCCATCGAGGTCACTTCTGTTTTTGACTCTTTATCCCAAGTGCCCATAGAGTGCGGATTGTTCTTTGCATAGGCCTTTACTGCATTTGGTGCGCGACGATCAGAATTACCTTGCCGCAAAACCGGATTTACAGCACTCCCAAGAACTATGTTGTATTTTCCCTGAATTGCACTCTGTTCCGGAGATTTAGGGTCCTCGGGATAATCGGGTATGTCATAGCCCTTTTTCTGCAATTCGAGGATTGCTGCTTGTAATTGTGGAATAGAAGCACTGATATTAGGTAGCTTTATAATATTGGCTCCAGCGTCCTCAACCATTTCCCCCAGAATACTCAAGTCGTCAGACTGTTTCTGTTTATCCGCAATATTGTCAGGAAAATTTGCGAGGATACGGCCGGCAAGTGAAATATCACGACGCCCTACTGCAATGCCTGCGGATTTCGTAAACGACTTGATTATTGGTAAGAAGGATGCGCTAGCTAATTCCGGCGCTTCGTCTACTTTAGTGTAAATTATTTTTGGTTCTGAACTGTTGTTCACCATGTCGATATTCCCCGGTGCTGTATAATGACTTCTCATTACGGTGATTTTGTGCGCACAATAGCAGGCTCGTCAATTTCGACAAGCATCGTGTTGTGCTTAAAGTCCTTTCATTATTATGAGACAGGTCTAACGCCAAGGGCGGGTAAAACGGCATCTATGTGATCAACAACATGCAATAAATTACGATGGTATTGGCTTAAAAAAGACTCTTTAACCATATGGTCCAGAAGAGTGAGGGCTGGTGTCCAATAACGATTTACGTTTGCTAATATGATAGGCTTGTCAAAGCGTTTTAGCTGTTTCCATGCTAAGACCTCAAACATTTCTTCCAGCGTTCCAATGCTTCCTGGTAGTACTACGAAAGCATCCGCCAATTCTGCCATTTTTGCTTTTCGTTGATGTATGTCTGAGGTTGTTATCATCTCCGAAATACCAGCATGCGCAATGTTCTTCCTATTGAGGAAATCTGGTATCACTCCAATTACGGTGCCGCCAGCACCAATTACTCCATCAGCAAGAGCACCCATGAGGCCTATGCACCCACCCCCGTAAATGACTGTTACGCTGGCGTCTGCGCAAAGGCGACCCAACTTAGATGCATATTCAAGATAATCTTGTGATACTTCGTTGGATGATCCACAAAATATACAAATGTTTGCGACTGCAATCATGATATACTCCCGCTACGTTCAAATTCTGATTGTCATAAATATCTAATATTCGATGTGCCGGCTAGAAATCGGAAATCTGAATTACTCAAAGACGAACACCTTATTTAAAAGACTTAATAATAGATAATTGGAAAAGACAATAAAATGACACGTCCTCTCTCTAAAGTAGCCGCATTATGGTTACTCGCACTCATAAGCGTTGCTGTGATTTGCGGTATATATATCTATTGGCGCTTTACGGCGGTAAGTACGGTTGAGAACGTCGAGAATAGCGTGCTGCGTGAAAAGGGCTTAGTCAAACTTCCGACCAAGGAGTTAGCGGGAACGGATGAACAAAAAAATGCGGAAAATTCGGAGATGGCGTTGCCGCAATTTGATGTTGTAAGGATTGCAAAGGATGGATCTGCAGTATTGGCTGGTCGCGCTTCACCAGGAGCAAAAGTTACTGTTTCCAACGGCAGGAAAGTAATTGGCATTGTTACTGCGAATAGGCAGGGTGAATGGGTGCTGGTTCCTGATAATCCCATAACCCCAGGTGACACTGAGCTCAGGGTTGAAAGCGAGCAGCTTGGAAGAGCGAAAGTCAGGGCAGATCATGTGGTAGTTTTGAAAGTTCCAGAAAGAGGAAGCAATATACAGCCCTTGGTCGTGCTTCTGTCGCGCAAACCAAAAGGCACTGCTAGAATTTTACAAAACCAAACACCTGAGTCTGCTCTTCAAAAGGGAAAATTGGTATTCAAATCAGTTGATTATGATGATCAAGGAAATACGATTATGGCTGGTATGGGCGAAATCGGTCATGTGATTAAGATCTATGCTCACGACCAAAACTTGGGAGAGGGTAAGGTGAATAATGCTGGTGAATGGATAGTTAAGCTACAAGATAAGCTGTCCTTCGGTGCCCATAAACTACGAGTTGATCAATGTTATGGAAACGATGTCAAAATGCGTATCGAAGTACCATTTGTGAAGGCAGAAAATCCGGTTGAAAATAAGGCAAAAGAGTTTGTGATAGTGCAGCCGGGAAATTCTCTTTGGCGCATAGCCCGGCGGGAGCTGGGGGGGGGGACACGGTACACTGTTATTTATAAGGCCAATAAGCAAAAGGTTTTAGATCCAAACTTGATCTTCCCAGGTCAAGTTTTGGAAATTCCCAAGGTTAATTAGTCGGCAAATAGGTACTTTTTTATTAATCTGTTTTTGCAAAAACATCGTTAATGCTATGACTAAATTGCAGTAGAGTGGGTTTTGCGTGACCTTTTTGCCCAGCTATATGAAAGGATTTGACTAAGCCATGAGTATACACCTGGCTACCATAAAATCTGTATTATTTCCCATTCATAAGGCAGGGCGGATTTTTGTGGCAATATTCGCAATTTTGACCCTACTCATGACGTGGGCTTGGACACCACTTTTATTCGTCGGAATAATTCTGACTACTTGGTGTGTTTTCTTCTTCCGAGATCCTAAGCGAGTAACACCGCTGGGTGCAGGGCTGGTGATCGCCCCAGCCGACGGTGTTGTGCAGGCCATAGTTGATGTCGAACCGCCACCAGAGTTAGTAATGGGTTTAGGACCATGGAAGAGAATTAGTATTTTCATGAATGTATTTGATGTTCATGTTAATCGAGCCCCCGTTACAGGTACAATAAAATGCTTGGCTTACCGACCAGGAAAATTTTTTGATGCCAGTCTCGATAAGGCCAGTGAACACAATGAACGGCACGGTCTTTTATTTAGGACACCTGATGGGATCGAGATCGGGTGCGTTCAGATTGCCGGCCTCATTGCACGTCGCATCCTTTGCGAGGTAGCCGAGGGGCAAGAGATGAATGCTGGCGAACGAATAGGTATGATTCGGTTTGGAAGTCGTGTTGATATCTTCGTGCCGGCCACGGCAAGCATTCTTGTAATTGAGGGGCAAAGGGCTGTTGCGGGGGAGAGCGTAATAGCTGACCTTGAAGACGCGGGAGGTGATCGGAAAGGGAAAATAAGTTAATGATACGAAAACACAAAAAGGTAGTACGGCGGCGACATTTTCGTCGAATACCACGCTTTAAAGGCCAGACGATAAATAGAATGGTGCCCAATTTTATTACGATTTGTTCGCTTGCAGCGGGGTTAACAGCAGTGCGCTTTGCAATCATGAGTGAGTGGATGCACGCGGTTACCGCCATATTGATTGCTGCCGTCTTGGACGCATTAGATGGACGGATGGCGCGACTTTTGAAAGCTGCAAGTAAGTTTGGCGCTGAATTAGATTCATTATCAGACGTGATCGCTTTTGGGGTGGCGCCAGCATTTGTTGTTTACCTGTGGGCATTGCAGGATATTGGTGACTATGGCTGGGTTGCAGGCTTGTTTTTTACGGTCTGTTGTGCCCTACGGTTAGCGCGCTTTAACATCACCGAACTACCGCCATATGCATACAACTATTTTATCGGAATGCCCGCGCCAGCGGGTGCATGCATGTGTATATTGCCCATGGTGCTCACATTTCAATTTGGCGATAATTTTGTCGGTGAACAGTGGATAGTTGGTGTGTGGATTGTTACCGTGGGTATTGGTATGGTCAGTCACTTACCAACATATTCATTCAAAAGCTTCAAAGTGCCACATGGTTTCGTTTTGCCAGTGTTAGCTTGTGGGGGATTGGTTGTGGCTGCCCTTGTAATTAATCCATGGCTCACTTTAAGTGTTGTCGCTAGTATTTACATCACAACAATTCCATTTGCATTTTTTACCCGTAGGCGATTAGAGGCTGAGGCAGCGCATATTCAAGAGGGTGATAGTCCTCCAGATTTGGATGACGCAAAAACCAAACAAAATAGCGAACCAACGACTTAGGGAATTAAGTGCGCCTGTGATGGAATTTATATTCCTCGCAGTCAAGTTTCTCTTAGGGGTTTTATACAGGTATCGGAATGATCACGTCAGCATCAGGCAATTTCTTACCATCCAAAAATAGCTGAATATTTTCAAAACAGTGCTTCGAAACATTGCCGACGTTATCAAATGCTGATCCGGCGGCGTGTGGTGTAACAACAACCTTATCTAATGAAAAAAGTGGATTTTCAGGCTCGGTAGGTTCGGGTTCCCAAACATCAATTCCGGCGCCGCGAATATTTCCTGCTTCAATCGCGTTAAAGAGTGCTTTCTCATTCAACACACCGCCTCGAGCACAATTGATGATAATAGCTGTATTCTTCATTTGGCTTATAGAGTTGGCATCAACAATGTTGCGCGTCGACTCATCTAGTGGCGTATGTATTGTCAATATATCGGACTCTTTGAAAAGACACTCTAAGCTAACGTATCTTGATTTAAGTTTACGTTCTATCTCCTCGGTTGCTCGTGATATGTCATAGTAGATAACATTTGTCTCAAAACCGGTAAGCCGTTGCGCTACGGCACGGCCAATATTCCCGAAACCGAGAATACCAATGGTTTTACCGCGCATTTGTAATGCATTATTTCTTAACATGATTTTGATATCTAACCATTCCCCTTTCCTCAATCTTGTATCAATTTCAAGAAGATGTCGATAAACTGCTAACATTAATAGGAGTGTATGTTCTGCGACCACTGAGCTATTCGCTCCGGCTGTGTTGCAAAGGCCGAGCCTATGTTCACGTACGGCATCGAGATCTACTTTGTCAAAGCCTATGCCCCATTTCTGGATAAATTTAATGTTTGGTGCCGCATTCAATAACCGTCGGGAAATTGGTGCAGTTCCACACACAATAAAGTCGCATACTTGCGCTATTTCAATTTGATGATCTTCATCGTAGCTTTCGGCAAAGTGTAACTCGAAGTTGTCTGGTGCAACAGCGCGGGTTTGATCTCTGACAGCTTCGGCCCAAACGTCTAAAATAGCAATTTTGTGCCTCGTCATGCCGCTACCTCCATCTGCTCGCCATTTGCATTTAACACCGGCTCCCCCTCTATTATGATGCGATATAGATAACGATATTCGTCACCATAATCGCCATTTGCCTGATGTAATACTGAACGATTATCCCAAATAACGACGTCACCGTCCTCCCATTTATGCCGATATTCAAACTCTGATTGATCAGCCATTTCCATAAAGTCATCGAGAAGTTCAAATCCATCTTCCATATCAATGCCCTGGAAATCGTCTATTCTAGCTGTATTGATGTATATTGCCTTACGATTGGTATCTGGATTTACTCGAACCAATGGGTGCCATACTCTTGGATCATATCCCTCTTCAGCTGCCCCCATAGGGCGCGGACACCGACGGCTCATCCATATGTGTAGACAGTTTATTCTATCAGCCTGCTTTTTCAAGTTTTCGGATAGGGCGTCATATATAAGGTGCATAGAACAAAATTGGGTGTCGCCTCCGTGGTTAGGTAGGGTGATCGCATGAAGAATAGTGGCCTTTGGAGGCTGAACTGTATGCGAATGATCAGTGTGCCAGTTGCTCCCCCTAGTTATTACTTTACCATTCGAACCTTTGTCCTTGCTCGAGATGAAACCAACAAGTGGGCAGTCCGGAATTCGGAATTGCTCCAAGCTTTGCAGCATTGGATTACCAAATATGCGAGAAGTCTCGAGAAAATCGGCAGGTTCCAAATTTTGGTTCCTAATTACTAAGACGGAGCGTTCCGCAAAGGCTTGGTAAAGAGCGGCTCTTACGTTTTCTTCCTGAGTATGACGCAGATCTAGCCCAGTTACTTCAGATGCAAATCCTTCGCGAAGAGGTTTGATTGACATAGTCATGATTCTTTGCCCCCTAAAATCAATAAAGTGAATAACCGCAACACAGCACAGGCCCTGTTTATAAACTTAAATATTTTGTGAAATAAGAGCTGTGCTTATCTTCAATACTTAAATTATTGACAACAATTAACTTTCTAGCAAAGAATATCTGTAACCGTCTAGTGAGCTGGTTTTCCCTGACAATGGAAATCGATATCAATTCCAAGCCCAGGTCCTTTTACAGTCATTTCGGCACCTAACAGATTCTCACCTTTTGCGAATGCCAGTCGCCAGGGAACTTCTCCAAACGCATATTCCATAATTTCAGCATTACGGTTAGCAGCCGTGACCTGAGCGCTTGCTGCAGTACAAATAGGGCCAGACGGATTGTGTGGGGCAAATGCGAGGCCATGAGAAGCGGCCATTCTACAAATTTCATGTAGTCTTCCAGGCCCCCCAGTAAATTTTATGTCAGCAATCAGAACATCAATGCAACCTGATTTTGCTAGATTTTCTAGTTCGCTATACGTGTAAAGATTTTCGCCGCCACAAATGCGGCCGCCAGATATGGCTCGCAGCACATCGCACGCAGATTTATCCCAGGTGTCGAGTGGGTCTTCGATCCAAGAAATTTCTAAGTCTTTACAAATGGCGGCAAGTAGTGGTGCTGTTTCCTTTGTGAAACGCCAATGACAGTCAATCATCAGCTGTGTTCGCGCGCCAACCGCGTCGCGAAGAGCTTGTAATCTGGCAATGCCTGGTCCGACAAGCTTTTTCACGTCAGTTAGATCATGTCGCGCGAAGACTTCGTCAAATGGTGCTATTTTTATAGTGCTGCAACCCGCCTTTAATGCTTCGTAACCCGCAGCTGCTATACTGGTAGGATCACGACGGCTGCTCTTTCGATTAATGTTAAAATAGAATTTAACAGTGTTAGGCACCTCATGTCCCTGCGAAAGCTTTTCTGCTACAGATATCCCCTCTGTGCGGCAACCAAGGTCGTAGAGAGCTTGTGATATTGCGCTCGGTGCTGTTCGCAAAAGGCGGTCATTTGCTGCATCTTCTATCAACGAATCGGCAGTGGCAATGAGATCGATATCTTTTCCTTTAAGATCTTCGACATAGCGTTGAAGTGCCTCAACGCAAGCACTGTCATTTTTGCTATCCGATGCTTCCCCCCAGCCCCTAATGTGGTCACTGCTCTCGACCTCCACTAAAACCCACTTGCCACGGTGATTTACGGGTATAATGTGAACTCGGGCACCGGTCACCTTTACCATTGACCATCTCGCGGCGTACTATATTGCACAACATCATGAAAGCGTTGGGCGTGGCCAATCTTTTTATGCTGAAAAAATTCAATTACTGCCGCATATTTAATATTTTGGGCCGTCACTCTAACCTGTTTGCGGCGCATTCCAATGAAAAAGTGTTTTGGGATTGCTGATATGTTGCAGCCGGCAACACTGGTGTCTAAAAAAGGAATGATATGTGGTGCTCCCACGATGTTAGAGTTTAAAGAATGCATGTGCTCTTACTATTAGTTTAACGGGAAATTAATTGGTACCAAATTTATAATTTGTTGCCCTACGAGGAACGTCCGGCGACACAAAGTTTTATGGAAATGCAACTCATTTGAGATATTATGACTACAAACGTGTGAAGTGCCACTATATGTTAATGTCCTGATGGAGAAATAGCCATGGCAAGATACGCTCCAATGCGAAAAGCAGGCGAAGGGTATCTTGAGCTAGACGAGGGGCTGTGGGATCAAACTTTTGCGGCGCTAGACCTCGGAACCAATAACTGTCGATTGTTGGTGGCGAGGCCTAAAAAAAATGGGTTCCATGTGATTGATTCCTTTTCAAAACCCGTAAGGCTTGGTGAAGGGCTTGGGTCAGGAAACGAGCTCACGGAACGAGCAATGGAACGGACTCTGTGTGCTTTAGAAATATGTAAAAAAAAAATGAGGCGGCATGGTGTCAATTGCTTTCGAAGCGTCGCAACTGAAGCCTGTAGGCGTGCTAAAAACGCGCAAAATTTCTTTAAAGTTATTCTGGAGCGTACTGGAATAAATATCGAAATTATAACTCAGAGGGAAGAGGCTAGGCTTGCTGTATCTGGTTGCCGTGCTCTTCTCAATGGGCCGGAATCCTTCGCTGTGGTGTTTGATATTGGTGGCGGAAGCACGCAGGTCGCGTGGCTTTCGCTTGATGGTCAAGAAGATTCACTTTGTGGCACAATTTCGATGCCGTTTGGGGTGGTTACACTGAGTGAAAAATATGGCTCTGAAAGCCTTCCTCCAAAAATCTATCAACAGATTGTAGATGAAGTTGGAGAACACCTTGGTGCATTTTGTATCTCTCATAATATCTTTGAGCACGCTGTCACGGGACAGGTGCAAATGCTCGGCACTTCCGGAACAGTTACAACGCTTGCTGGTATTGAAAAGAAGTTGGAGCACTACGATCGCAAACAAGTCGATGGGTCAACTCTCACCTTCGAAGCGATAGGTAAACTCTCCAATGACCTGCGCCGTATGGACTTAAGCACTCGATCAAAAATACCTTGTATCGGCAAGGAAAGGGCCGAATTGGTAATTGTTGGCTGTGCCGTTCTGGAGGCAATGTGCAGGCGATGGCCAGTTGGAAAACTTACAGTGGCTGACCGAGGCATTCGTGAGGGAATATTGAGAGAATTGATTGCTAAGGCAGCTAGCGAAGTACAACAAGGCCCCATGGATACAGCTAGGAACAGGCAATAGAACATCTATGGTTTCTAAAGGACAAAAAAAAATTAACCGTAGTTATGGCCGAGGAAAACACGTTCGCGTTAAGACCGCCCGAGGCCGTAAGATGTCGTCCACGCTTTGGTTACAGCGACAACTTAATGATCCGTTTGTAAGAGAAGCACAGCGGCTTGGCTACCGCAGTAGGGCCGCATTTAAATTGTTAGAGCTAGATGACCGATATAGATTCTTGAAAAAGGGTGCTCGGGTTGTTGACTTGGGAGCAGCGCCTGGAGGGTGGAGTCAGATCGCAAAAGACCGTGTAGGAAACAGCGGGTCGGTTGTAGCGCTGGATTTGGCATCGATCCAACCTCTGCCCGGTGTAGATATAATAGAGGTTGATTTCTTTAGTGAACAGTCGCAAGCACTGATTGTGTCAAAGATTGGTACCGAGGTGGATGTTGTGTTGAGCGACATGGCTGCTCCTAGCACTGGACATACCTCTACAGATCACCTCAGAATTATGTCGTTGGCTGAAGCGGCTTATGATTTTGCAAGGCCTCGGCTGGCTAAGGGAGGCACATTTGTAACTAAGGTTTTTCAAGGTGGCACCGATCGTGATTTACTTAAAATATTGAAACGCGACTTTGCTACGGTGCGGCACGCAAAACCTAAATCAAGCAGGGTTGAGTCTGCAGAAATGTATATGGTGGCGATGGGCTCAAAAATTAAGGACTGAAGGAAGATTAAGGAAGATGGCTCGTTTTTGAACGGGTTAAAAAAAACTCCCACCAAATGCGGAATTAGTCTTGGCTGGACAAATCCAATGTGTATGATGCCGTGAATATCGCTCATATGGGGTTTGCATGAAAATTTTGGAAGGGTTGACATTCGACGACGTTCTTTTACAGCCCGCCGAATCTGTTTTTCTACCATCTGAAACAAATACTAGTACACGTCTCACATCGACGATTGATTTGGGCATTCCTCTAATATCATCTGCAATGGACACGGTAACGGAGCATGCGCTCGCAATTTCTATGGCACAAGCTGGCGGGCTTGGTGTTATCCATAAAAATCTCGAAGTTGATCGCCAAGCCGAAGAAGTACGCCGCGTGAAACGTTTTGAGGCTGGGATGGTTGTAAATCCAATCACTATCCGTCCTGACCAAACACTGGCAGACGCTCACGAATTGATGAAATATCATAAGATCTCGGGCATTCCAGTGACCGAAAATAAAAACGGAAAACTTGTTGGTATATTGACCCATCGCGATGTTCGTTTTGCTTGTGACCCTGAACAGCCGGTGGCAGAGCTGATGACTGAAAAACTAGTCACTGTCAGCGAAGGTGTTGATCACCTTCAGGCCAAAAAGCTTTTACATGAAAATCGAATTGAAAAATTACTCGTTGTTGATCAGCAAGGATGTTGTGTCGGCTTGATAACCGTCAAAGATATTGAAAAGGCACAAAAATATCCAGACGCATGTAAGGACGAGCATGGTCGCCTTCGGGTTGCAGGGGCAACTGGGGTGGGTGATGATGGCCTTGCGCGAGCTGAGGCACTATTGGATGCAGGTTGCGATGTGGTCGTAATTGATACTGCGCATGGCCATAGCGCGGGAGTGCTGCGAGCAGTTGAAAAGGTTAAACAGATAAGTAATTCGGCTCAGGTGCTTGCTGGTAATGTTGCAACGGGGGATGGTGCTAAAGCACTGATCGACTCAGGTGCTGATGCAATAAAGATTGGTATTGGGCCAGGCTCTATCTGTACAACGCGAATTGTTGCGGGTGTCGGGGTGCCTCAACTTAGTGCAATAATGGCCGCTGCTGAAGTAGCGCGTAAACAAAATATACCGGTGGTTGCTGATGGGGGAATAAAATTCTCTGGTGACCTTCCAAAAGCTATAGCAGCAGGGGCTGACTGCGCCATGCTCGGATCTTTGTTTGCCGGTACTGATGAAGCGCCGGGAGAGGTTACCCTATTTCAAGGCCGTTCCTATAAAACCTATCGTGGGATGGGATCTCTGGGTGCTATGGCCCGAGGGTCTGCTGACCGCTATTTTCAGCAAGAGGTTGAGGAAACTTTGAAATACGTTCCTGAGGGAGTGGAGGGGCGTGTACCTTACAAAGGTCCTGTAGGTAACGTCATTCATCAACTTGTCGGCGGTTTAAAAGCGGCTATGGGTTACACGGGTTGTCAGACAATCAGCGATCTACAAACTAACGCGTCGTTTGTGAAAATTACGAATGCTGGGCTACGGGAAAGTCATGTCCATGACATAACTGTCACACACGAGGCTCCAAATTACCGGAGTTCCGGTGGTTAATACACCTTCCTGTCCTCCATTTGAGTTATGACGCCAGGAGCGCGAATCCAGGAAACTGTTGAACTAATTGATGAGCTGATATCTGGCAATCACTCGGCGGACCGATTGTTTGCACGTTGGTTTCGTAAAAGAAGATATGCGGGCTCAAAGGATAGGGTTTTTATAAAAAACCTAATGTACGAGGTGCTGCGCAATTTTCATCGACTCGCTTGGTGGACTGGAGGAGACTCGTCAATCCGATCGCTGACGCTTGCTGCTAGCATACTTTCAGGGAACGCAAATATCGAAGATCTCGTTGGGTGGTGTGACGGGCAGAAATATAGACCCAGGCCTCTTACATCTAGCGAGATTCAAAATTTAAGGAAGCTCAAGAGTGGTGGGGGCTATCTCTCCCCAATTCAACCGGACGCAGTCAGGTGTAATCTGCCTGTATGGTTGTATGATGAGGCAGTGCGAGTTTTTAAGGGTAACGTGGAACAGGAACTCACTGCCCTCAATACGATAGCACCCTTAGATCTTCGCGTTAATGAGCTAAAAATGACTAGAGGCAGTGCCGAAAACACGCTTGGTGCCTTGGGTATCGAAGTTTTGAAAACGAAATATGCACCTAGTGGTTTGCGCCTCATGTCGCCACAATCAATTGAGCGGCTGCCATTGTTTAAAAATGGTTGTATTGAGGTGCAGGATGAAGGCTCTCAGATCATTGCACATCTTTGCTCGGCTCAAAAGCACATGAATGTTCTTGATTTATGTGCAGGTGCGGGAGGGAAAAGCCTTGCTTTAGCCGCCATCATGGAAAACAAAGGCAGCATTACACTGTGTGATATTGATCAGAATCGCCTCAGTCGTGCATCAGTCCGACTTAGGCGTGCGGGTGTGGGTAATTGTACATTAAAAACGATAAACTCTGATCAAAATTTCTCAGAACTATCCTCGATGGGCGTCTTTGATAGGGTATTATTAGACGCGCCTTGTACAGGATCGGGCACTTGGCGGAGACACCCAGAGGCGCGCCTGACGCTTACTCAAACCCGATACAGTGAACTAACCCTTTTACAGAAAAACTTACTGAGAAATGCCTCACGTTTGGTAGCACTTAATGGGCAGTTGATTTACGCTACTTGCTCTTTTCTCGTAAAAGAGAATGAGGAGCAAATCGAAAAATTCTTAATGGATTCGGGCAGGTTTAAAGTTATTCCATTTGAGGACGTGTGGAGATCTGTCCTGGGTAGCTCCTTTCCATGTAGCGGCGATTACATGCGGCTATCCCCTTATCACCATGGAAGTGATGGTTTTTTCACTGCTGTCCTTGAACGCATCAAATGACAAGGGATCGCTTTTAAGTTTCAAACTTGTGGAGTCTAACTTTTGTCGGCTATTAACGGTAATTATGACGGATAGTATTTTAATTATTGATTTCGGTAGTCAAGTTACACAACTCATTGCCCGGCGAGTTCGTGAAAGTGGCGTCTATTGTGAAATTCATCCTTACAATCATGTCGATCATATCAATCTCGCGTCCTTTAAGCCTAATGGCATAATTCTTTCAGGGGGGCCCTCTAGTGTAATTCAAGATAATGCACCCAGGGTTCCTGAGGTTGTTTTTGAGACTGGTTTACCAATCTTTGGTATTTGTTATGGCCAACAAGTTTTGTGTGATCAATTGGGTGGTGTTGTTGAGCCTCATGACCATCGCGAATTTGGTAAAGCCATGGTTAAAGTTTCAGAAGAATGTAATTTGCTCGATGACACATGGGATGTGGGTACCTCTAATCCGGTTTGGATGAGCCATGGTGATCGGGTTACACATTTGCCCCCTGGGTTCAAAGCCGTTGGTATCAGCGAAGGGGCTCCCTTTGCGATTGTTGCTGATGATAATCGGAAGTACTACGGGGTCCAATTTCATCCAGAGGTTGTTCATACACCTGGCGGAGCCGCGCTTTTACAAAATTTTACGCACAAGATTGCAGGATGCAGCGGTGGTTGGTCAATGGCATCATTCAGGTCAGAGGTTATAACACGAATTAAAAACCAGGTAGGCGATGGACGAGTAATTTGTGGTCTCTCTGGTGGTGTCGACTCGTCGGTTGTCGCCGTGCTTTTACATGAGGCGATTGGGCAACAGCTTACCTGCATTCTTGTTGATCATGGGTTTATGCGTTTGAATGAGGCTAACGATGTAGTTTCGATGTTTCGCGATCACTTTAGTATGTCGCTGGTGCATCGTGATGCTAGCGACCTTTTCTTGAGCCATTTAGAAAATGTGACTGATCCGGAAACTAAACGGAAAATCATTGGCCGTCTTTTCATTGATGTGTTCGAGGAGGAAGCAAATAAGCTTGGAGGGGCTGCATTTCTTGCTCAAGGCACTCTTTATCCTGATGTAATTGAGTCTGTTTCATTTGATGGGGGGCCAAGCGTAACAATTAAGTCTCATCACAATGTTGGTGGTCTCCCTGATCGAATGAATATGGAATTAGTAGAGCCCTTACGCGATCTCTTTAAGGACGAAGTCCGTGTCTTAGGGCGCGAGCTAGGTATGCCCGAACTTGCTATTGCAAGGCACCCATTTCCCGGGCCAGGCCTAGCTATACGTATTCCCGGTCAATCGATAACCAAAGAAAAGTTAGATACGTTACGGCAAGCTGATGACGTATACCTTGATGAAATCAGAAAAGCTGGTCTTTATGACAAAATTTGGCAGGCTTTTGCTGTCCTTCTTCCTGTCAGAACAGTTGGTGTGATGGGCGATGCTCGCAGTTACGAGTACGCTTGTGCACTCCGAGCTGTTACATCGACTGATGGGATGACAGCCGATTTTTATCCCTTTGAACCCGATTTTCTGTCTCACGTTTCGACTAGAATTATAAATGAGGTGAAGGGTATCAATCGAGTAACTTACGATACTACATCCAAGCCTCCAGGCACTATTGAGTGGGAGTAGTTCCATAAATTTTTGATTTTTATTAGTGATCGCTAGATTTTCGCTTGGGTGAAAGTAGCGTTACACTTTTGGGACGGTAGGAGAGAACTAACCCCAAAAGTAGTTATGTCGATGGTTTGTGACGCAGGTTCTAGTTGCTTTCAAATTGTTGTTAAGCGGTCGCCATCATCCAAGCGAGGATTTTTGTACCCTCGCAAAAATCTTCCATCTCCATAGCTTCGTCCGGATTATGGCTGCCATTTTCATTACGAATAAAGATCATTGAAGAGGGTACGCCCTCGTGATGAAACTCAGCCGCATCGTGACCGCCGCCGCTGGCAAGGCTGGGTGCCTCGAGGCCCAACGCGGCACAGCCCTTTAGCATGCGATTCTTCTCACCATTATGGAGAGCGGCGGGCACGGATACCGAAAATTCCCCGAGATCGACATTTACGCCCCGTTGTTCGGAAATTTCTGCTGCAATACCTTCTGCTGTTTTTCTCATCGTGTCTAATGTTTCCGAACTTTCGCTCCGCATGTCCAAAGTGAAATTGACTTCACCACAAACCTTGGAAAGCCCGTTAACATCGGGATCCGTATGGATGATTCCGGGATTGAAAACTAGATCGCCACCGTTGGCCAGTGTTTGTAGACCCGCCTGCTCAAATTTATAAAGAAATTCAGCAGCGCCCAGTGCTGCGTCCTTTCTGAAAGATTGCGGAGTGGCGCCACCATGATTGTATTCGCCTAATGCTTTGCAATTTCGAAAGCGCCGATTCCCGCGAATGCCGCTGACCACACCGACCGGTTTGTTCTCAGCTATCAATATAGGTCCTTGTTCAATATGAAGCTCGCAATAACCTTTAATTTTTTGCGGGTTCAGATGGGGCGGATTATTAGCAATAGCGTCGGGATCAAAACCAGCATTCTTAATCACCTCATAGAGGGATTTATCGAAATAGTTGTGGTGGGCAGTATTCAATTCATCTTCCATAAATCGGCCCAGCGCTGCCCGACTTCCAAGATGGCCACCGTGTAGGCCTGAAAACCAGCTTCCAGCCTCTTCGGCGCGGATTGCCATCACAATGGTATCCTGGGCGGGAGTGATACCGGCTGCTCGAAATGCTTGAATGGCGGCAAGCCCTGAAATAACTCCTGCGGCACCGTCATAATTGCCACCGCAGGGCACGGTGTCCATATGGGAGCCTACTATGAAAGGTGGTGCCTCGCGATCTTCACCTGGAAATGTCATATACAGGTTGCCGGTACTGTCCCCTGAGATTTCCAGCCCGAGCTCCTTTGCCCATGCCTTGCACATGTCGTGACCTATTTGTTCGCCTTCGCCCCATGCAACGCGAGTGACACCCGGTCCATCCTTTGTTTTTTCTTCTATTTCTAGGAAAAACTGATCGGCACGCTCCATTGACTCTTCGACGGCGGTAATCAGTGCCTGTTCAAAATTATCCGTCATATTTCACTTCGCGTCTTTGTTAATAAATTGCCAAAAGGTATAAATTCCACATACCGTTCTAACACGGAAATAAATGCCGTTAAAATGAGCAAAAAAATTATTGAAATTAGCGAAGTAGATTTGAAAGTTACATCAGTAAGGCTCTAGATACGAAGTTTCGTAAATTATGTTTGCGAGTTATACATGTAATAACAATCATTTCTAAATTTAAATTAATTCAAACAAATAATAAAATATACAAATTAAATAAAAATAAAAATTTTATATAAAATTAATGAAATTATTTATGTATTAAAATAAAAATAAATAAATTTAGCAAATAATAATTTTCATAATCATTTACTAAAAAATATAAATATTCAAAATATCGTTATTTTAATGTGATTTTACGGATCTATAACATTTTCGCATATCATTACCTTCTGTAAAATAATTCCTAGCTAATACCGGATATCACATAATTCGTAGATAATAGCGTGCTATAGCTTACGCAATCTCTTAAAACATTTTCATACTAGCGAGACTTTAAAGAACTCGTAATCTACTCAATCAGATTGTGACCTCGGTGAACCTGCACGTGCTGCCGATGTACATAATTGACCAGACGGTGCTTTACCGCTACCTAACGATATAACAGAGGGTTGAAGATACGGATTTGGAGCTTGACTAACTGCTAGGTCAATAGCCGTTATTAATAATAAAAAGCCGATTGCGGTCAAAGCGATAGACTTCCTCGTTTTCATGCTACTCTCTGCTCAAGACCAAGGAGTGGACGAAGGCGAATACCAAAAATGGATCCAACGAAGGCAGCAACGAGCCATACCCAGCCATGTAGACTTCCCGTCGAAATCCCACTGAAAAATGCACCAACGTTACACCCAAATGCTAATCTAGAAGAGTAACCCATCAAAAAACCGGCAAGAATTGCGGTGCACCACCCAATCAATGGAATACAAGCTCGCTCACGGCTGAGATCCCCTCGCCAATTAGCGATTGCGAATGCCCCGAGAATTAACCCAATATTAGTTAATGATGTTACATCTGAAAATATTGTTTGCGACAGATGTGTTTGTTGGGTTTCAGAGGACCAGAATATTGAATTAGTTAAGTCAAAATTAAAAGCCTGAGTAGTTTTGGCTGCCCACAAACCTAATCCATAAACTACTCCCCACGGTTGGCCAGAGACACTTAAGTGAAGAACAGCCAAAACAGCTATTGTTAGTGCTGCAATCCAAAGTTTGCGAGGAACCTTTCTATGCTCGGGAAGTGCCCAAACCAGAGCAGCTATTGCGACTGTCAAAAGGCCAAGCAGATTGACAGCAAGTCCTAATGCAGGTCCGAATAGATTAGGAAGAGTGAGTACTTTTGTAGTTCCGAAATTCATCCACCAATCTACGTGGTAAGCCCCTGCAAAACTTCCAATCGCAAAAAATGGAAGAACTATCAAAGCAATTGTATTTCCGCTTCCGGCATTTATTAATGTCCCTGAACCGCAACCAAGCACTAATTGCATGCTTACGCCGAAAAAAAATGCTCCCCCGACCATTGCTATACCAATGGGAGCGTGTGCCCCCACTAATTCAGAGCTATTCATTGCAATCAATGGAAAAGCAATAATTGAAACGCAACCAATTGAAATTAACTGAGCTACAAAACCTGCAGGCTCGCGACGCATTATCGTGGCTCTCCACGGTCCAGCAAAACCAAACCTGAAACCCTCAAATGTCATACCTAGCAAAAGACCGAGGACAAAGATCAGGCCAAATCGCACACCAACGAATATTGATATCAACGCAGAAATTGTAAGAAGAAAAACTGGTAATTTTGCAGGACCAACACTTCTAAATGCATCGGACAAAAATAATTGGTTTGAGGTCATCGTGGTAAAGTCAGAAGAATTCGGCCCGTAGAATCGCGCTAAAACTTATCCAAAAAATTCTGCCAAAGGCTGGGCGTATTATCCATTGGTAAATCCGCATTAGACCAACCAACCATAGACTCTGGATAAAGTTTGACGCCCTCCAATCCGCTTAATTCGCTTAATGCAAACCAATTGGTTGCAGCCCAATGACCAGTGTTGCAAAAAGATATAAGCTTTTTATCCGATTTGAGGCCTGCCGCTTGTAATATTTTATCCGCTTCTGATTTTTTGTGAATTGTGCCTCCGGTTTGAAACCACTGTGTGTGCGGGAATATCCCAGATTTTGGTAGCGTTCCCGGACGAGCTGCAGCAGGATGTTGTTTTTTACCTTTATAAAACGGCTCTGGCCTTGCATCGATCAAAGTTGCATTACCAGACCCATTTACAATTGCTTGGACATCAGCTCGGCTTGCCAACCACTCGTCACTGAGAGTGACTATTATATCACTTTTTGCCGGTTTAGAAGGAACAGCACTTATCGCTCGTTTCCCACCATTTTTCCAATCATTCATTCCGCCATTCAAAATGGCTATTTTCTTGACGCCCGCTGACTTTAATGTCCAGTAGACGCGAGCGGCAGCACCGAAATCTGTAGCATCTTTCCCTTGGTACACCACTACAACTGGTCTTTCTGGAAGAATACCGAGCTCTTGAAACAAGGATGTCAAATGTGCATTTGTCACTAATTGCCCAGGGTTATTTTTCGGGCCTCGAAAGGCACTGTAACTGACACTGATTGCACCTGGAATGTAGCCATCTTTTACATTATTGCCACGTATGTCTAAAATCAGGGGTATATCTTTTTCAGATAATTTTGCCAACTTATCTGAAGTGATAATTGGTCCGAACGCTGCATCACCAGAGAAACTTGGTGTGCACACTGCACAAAGCGGAAATATAACTAGACACCTGAGCAAGATATTACGCATATTACTAACCCCCCAACATAAAACATACTATTGGTGATATTGGATGTTTTTTAGATATGTCAATGTCGTGTATTTTCACAAGGGCACCTGTTTCGGGTTATGACCGATCCAAACTTAAATTAAATTATGGAATCTCGATGACGTTATGAACCATTAAAAAGTGTCGTCATATGTATTCAACCAAAATAATAAGAAAGTGATTAATCGGATTAAAAAAAGGAATTATTATTTAGTGTTAAAATTAATTTAAAGCTAAATGAAATAGAGCCTAAACACACAAGGCATCGCACTTGATTTGCATAATGGTTGGGAGGGGAATGTATTGGCCAAAATTTTAATGATTTATTCGACGACCGACGGACAAACGAAAAAGGTACTTGAACGTATAAAGGTTGAATTAGCGGATAATGATGTTGAAATTGCACCAATTTCCTGTGCAAACGAATTGGAATTAACTGCGTTTGATAAGGTAGTGTTAGGTGCCAGCATTCGATATGGAAAACACAAGCCGGAAGTTTTCGACTTCGTGAAAAAACAAAAAAAAATCCTTGAGGGAAAAGAAACTTATTTTTTCTCGGTTAACGTTGTTGCACGCAAACCTAACAAAAATACTCCAGCCACCAATCCATACATGAAAAAATTTTTGAAGAAAACAGCCTGGAAACCAGATTTCATCGAGGTATTTGCTGGAATGGTGAATTATCCAAAATATAATTTTTTAGACAGAAATATAATTCGATTCATTATGCATATAACCAACGGGCCAACCGACGTTTCCCAATGTCATGAATTCACAGACTGGGAAAGTGTTAAACGATTTGGCAAATTAATTTCAAAACCGTTGTGAGCTGCTTTGCATTGTATCTTTTTCAATACCCGCCTACTCAAGAAGTTTAAATGCCACGGCTGATAAAAATCCCACCAATGTGGCTAGTCCAGTCGAATTTCTTCCGCCTAAGTGAATGGCTTCTGGAATCATAGCAGCGGCGATCATGGTTAACATTGCGCCTGCGGCAAAACCTTCTACTAATACAAGAACACCGTGACCTAACATGCCGCCGAACCAGAACCCTGCCCCGGCACCGATGCTTGTCATAACCGTAAGGCTCAACCACATAAGTAGGATCTTTGTACCTCCCCATCCCTGCTTTTTCATTCCAATAGAACTACTCATCGCTTCTGGGAAATTAGCCAGAAATAATCCCGCAATGAGCGTGTAGGGAATCACAGATCCCAATGTAACTGCTTCAGGTCCGGCTTGCGCAATCACGGTTGAGACAGCAACTAATAGTGCAGAGCCTATTACAAAGCTCTCCGGGATGCCGTCTAGCATTATGCCGAGCCAGATAGCTAGCGGTGCTCCATCATGCTCTTCGCTAACCTCTTTGAGTTGGGATTTGGTGGGTACGATAGAAGTTTCTACTAATGAATTCATCACATTCTCTACCCATGCATCTGTGTTGCTATTGGATCCGTCGCGGGCCAAAAGCTCCTTGAGGCGGCTTGCGGATAGTACTGTTGCTGCTTCGTCAAATTTTTTATACCTTGATCGCCATGTATCAAATTCCCTTTTGGGAAGAGAAAATGCTGTTGTGGTTTCCGCTGCTATTGCTGTTGCGGTTCTTGGTGCTCCAGTTACGAGCGCTATCTCTCCCAATACGTCGCCGTTACTTAAAAGGGTGATCTCTTGAGAATCACGTGAAACAGTTACGCCGCCCGTCTCTAGGAAAAAAACCTCATCACCGGCATCCCCTTCTTGAAAAATTATTTCACCAGCCTCGAAGGACCTCTCACTTACCCTTGTTATCATTTCTTCGACGGCTTCAAGGGGGAGGTGCCGAATTAGCTCACTTACTGATAGGTGCTCTAAAATTTCTTTTCGGCGTGCTGCCTTACGGTTCGTGAAATATTCAATGGTGGAAGATGTTTTTCTTAAAAATCCGCCTTTCGAATTGATTATTTCGTCAAGAACTACGAATACAATACCGCCGCCGGCTGCACCTAATAATAGATTAACGAGATGATGTGCGGCCTCATCTTTTGCATCAGCGGTCGAGGCACCAACGAGGTCCATTGCAGTTGGTGCGACTAATTCTATCCCCAATGCAGCGAGCAAGGCCCCCCCACCAAAGGCAGTCATCATCCCCACAATACGATTATTCGGTGTCCAGACTAACCCCAATAATGAGCCCAATGGAAGTGATGCTGCAGAGAGAGCACCCAAGAAAACGGCCCAAATCAGAAATTGAAAATCCATTATGGTGCACTCTTATTTAGTTGAACAAAAACGCTAAACCCGTGGACATTCTCTAAAGTTTAGACGAAGGTAATAGAGACGTACGATAAGATTAGTTAAATCATTGATATTACGATTAATATTAGTTGCACAAAAATCATATAAAATCCATCTAATTGACTTGAATTCAGGGTCTGTTACGAAAACCGTGCATTCGCTCCTATTGCTGACAAAACTTCCAAACTAATAAAATTTCTTGTTTATTGAATACGGCGGCAAAAAAACTACCTACAGTTTAGGTCTGCCACAATTTCGCGTGAATCATGAAAAGTAAAACTTTTGCCATACTAGGGAACCAATTGTTTGATCCCTGCCTGTTAAAGGCAAATGGTTGTAACCATGTATTTATGGCCGAAGACTATGGTCTCTGCACGTATCAGAAACATCACAAGAAGAAGATTTACTTATTTCTCTGTGCAATGAGAGAATACCGGGAGGAATTAGAGCGAAGCGGTCTTAAAGTTTCATATTTTTCTTTGGACGACAGAAATGATGATCTTGGCTACGTTGAATTCCTTATTCAATTTTGTGTGAAAAATAGAATAGACCACCTAAATTTCTTTGAAATCGAGGATAAAAACTTTGAAGAAGCTCTTCTCAAGGGGGTTCGAGGCAAGGGATTGAATGTTGAATTCTTTAATTCACCTATGTTCATGTTTTCACGCGATGAATTCATTGCAGCACAGGGAACAAAGAAAATATTTCGGCTCGCGAATTTCTATAAAACTGGAAGAAAAAAATTTGAAATATTGGTAAATCAACAAAACGAACCAATAGGCAATAAGTGGTCTTTCGATGAGGAAAACAGGAAAAAAATCCCCGCACACGTTGTTATTTCCCAACCAAGCGCGCCGGCTTTGTCTAAGTATCACGATAAGGTCGTAGAGTTAATAAACAGGCGATTTCCTGATCATTTTGGTAATTTGGACAATATTTGGTTTCCTGTTGAACGTCGAGGGGTAGAGGAGCAGTTAGAATTTTTTTTGCTAAATAAACTTCCTAACTTTGGAGTGTACGAGGATGCTATGCGGGTCGGTGAAAATTTTTTATTTCACAGTTGCATAAGCCCTTTCCTCAATATTGGTTTGATTACACCTGATATCATCATTGATAAGGTATGTGGGCTTTTCAGACAAGGCGGAGTGCCAATCAATTCTGCAGAAGGATTTATAAGACAAGTGTTAGGTTGGCGGGAATTCATACGCGGAATTTATCAGATGAAGGGTGAGGAACAACTTAAAAGCAACTTTTGGAAACACAAACGTTGTCTGACCGATAGTTGGTATGACGGTTCTACCGGCATAGCGCCCTTGGACGATTGTATTAACTCAGCGATCAATGATGGTTATAGTCACCACATCCCAAGGTTGATGGTGATTGCCAACCTAATGAATCTCAGTGAGATAGACCCTGTCGCCATTTATAAATGGTTTATGGAAATGTACATAGATGCGTCTGATTGGGTAATGGTGCCTAACGTGTTCGGGATGGCGACTTTTGCAGATGGTGGTTTAATGTCTACCAAGCCATACACGTGCAGCTCTAACTACATCCTCAAGATGAGTAATTACAAGCGGGGAGATTGGTGCAACGTGGTGGACGGGCTTTATTGGCGGTTCATTATGAAACACAAGGCTTTTTATCAAAAAAACCCCCGGCTTTCATTTCAAGTTAAAATGCTAGAAAAAATGAAGGCAGATCGAAAAGTCACAATATTTGAAAGCGCGGAAAGATTTATAGAAGAACATACACGCTAGCCGGATGTTGCGCGTCCAAATCAATACACGATCGCAAATTCATAAGCACGTTTCGGTAACATTATTTGGATTGTTTTTTCATTTTGTCTCTTTTGCGAGACCTTATTTTCTCTAAACTTAATTTATCCTTAAGACTCATTATGTAGGCTGCCCCCGCAAGCAAAAGTATTGAACCTGAGGCTGCTAGAAGTGTGGTGTCTTCGATATCTTTGCCTTGAGCTATCATCACACGACACAAAGCTGTAATCGCAATAATTATTGGAAGGGTTACGGGGATCCGGCTACTTGCATAGAAGGCGCCTATCATGCCAACGATTTCGGCGTAAATAAATAGTAAAAATAGGTCGCCAAGCAATATCTGTTTTTTTTCCCATAGGGCATATATTTCCATAGCGGCAGCTAACATCGTAAGGGCACCAATAACTGCGAGAAGCCCCTTTTCACTAACCACGGTAGTCCAATGAAGCCGGCGGTTTACCGACTTGGAGTTCAAAATTTCATTCATTTTTTTCTCTGAAAATAAATCCATGTGCGTGGTGTAACCAAATATAATAAGTTAAATTTCCATCCACCGAGACAAGCAACCCTACAAGAGTGTAGAGACTAATAAAGCATTGGTAAAATGGATATTTTCAAAGGTCATAAAATAATGTGATTTGAATGTGAGAAGGCCCAAGCCAAATTGGCTGATTCATTAACTATTTCTGTACCTCTGTTTGAAACTATTTTTGTAATTTAAAAATAACCCGAACACCATAAAATCAAAGAATGTTTTGCTCATCCAAAGTGTCTTTATTTCATTTTCTCATTTGATGAATATTACCGGAAATACTCAATAGTAAATATTGGGAAACTTTATTTATTTCTCTTATGTATATTTTAGGATTAAGTAAACACATTTATTTTTATTTTTAAGTATCATGTTTTAACAATTAATATGACATCATAATGATTAATGATGATACTGATTACTTCATATCAAGCATCTGTTATTATTGATTATTCGTCCTTTCAAAAAACCTTTTTTCTCATCTCTGCCATTGTTATCGGCTTAGTTTTTTCGTATCCTTCGTCACTAGTCCGCCTTAAAAATTGTAGGTCTAAAATTTTCAATTGCGCATTGTTCTGGAGATGTAATTATGACTTTTGCACGCCAAACGCCACTTATGATAGTCGCAAGTCTCGCCTTATCATTACTTCCCTCGGTGACCATGGCCGACACGAAAAGCCTTTCCGGCCGTCAAATTATGGATGAGGTTGAAGCCCGTCACGACAAACCCTTTGAGTTTGAAATACAAAAAATGACCTTGATCGATAAGTCAGGCAAAAAAGAAGTGCGTGATGTACGAAGGTTTACGCGCGAGAAAGATAAGTCGCAAACCCGGTATTTAACAATCTTCAGATCCCCATCCGGCATAAAAGGTACGGCCATGCTGACTTGGCAGAATGATAGCAAGGCCGATGACCAATGGTTATATTTGCCTGCGCAGGGGAAAAAACTGAAACGTATTGCAAAAGGAGGCAAACGAAATTACTTCATGGGCACAGATTACACTTATGAAGATCTGGTGTCTGAGGCTAAGGAGAAATTTTCTTACGACAGACAAGCAGATGAAAAGCTGAACGGTGAGGCTGCGTTTGTTGTAAAGGCTGTCGCTAAAGATAAACAGCTTAAGAAAGATACTGGATACAAATCCAGACTTCTTTGGGTGGGGCAGAAGCATTTTAACATCATTAGAACGGATTATTTTAATCGCAGAGGCAAGCTTATAAAGCGTCAAACCACTGATAAGTGGGTAAATGTTGAAGGAAAAGCATGGCGAGCGAATCTTTCAATTATGGAGCATCTTAAAAATAAACACAAAACAGTGACGGAAGTACTTGAGCGCAGTCTTAAGGAGGCTGATGCACCCTCAAAGAACTTTAGAAAAAAAACCATTACTTCCGGCAAACTAGCGCGTTAATGGGGCGGAATGTCCCACCAAACCTAGTTGTAATCCAAGACCACGGATTACTGGCTCTTTTAAAAATAGGAAAAAAGCATGGCAGAAGGCAATGTAAAATCCTTATCGCAACACAGTAGCGGGGGAGAAGAGAGCGGGAGCACTATCAAAAAGAAGCCATGGTATGAAATAGCAATGACTTTTGGGGCTCGCAGGCCGGCCTTCAGTTTTTTGCTAGCTGCTATCATTACTGCCGTATCAGTTTTTGGAGCCTTAAAGCTTACTGTAGATGGCAGTTTTGATATTCTATACAGCAAAAATGACCCCGGCTATGCTCCGTACCAGGAGACTGTCGCCGAGTTTGGCTCAGACAATATCGTCCTTGTTTATTTCAAGGATAAAAATCTATTTTCAAAGAAAAAACTGAGTTTAATTGAAGAGTTCGCATTTGGTTTGGAGGATGTGCAATACGTTGAAAAACAAGAAAGCTTGTTCACTGCGCTAAATATTCGGGCGGGGCCGGATGGGTTAGACATGAACCCATTAATGGATGCTACTCCTGAAACGGCTCAAGAGATAGCGAAAGCGCGCGAGGATGCGCTTTACAGTCCAATAATGCGCGGGACTTACATTTCTGACGATGCAACGAAGACGACTGTAGTAGTTACATTACAGAATATTGAGGGAGATCCCTCTTTTAATCGGAGAGCAGCAGCTGAAATAAACAATCGCCTCAAAAGTATACGCGGTGAATTTGAGGATGTGTTTGTAATGGGCGCGCCTCGCATCAATGTAGCAATTGAAAGTGGGTTGTTTAGCGATATTGGCTTACTTACTCCGATTGGTGCGGTGCTTCTGGTTGTTATACTGCTAAGCCAACTGAGGACCCCAGTTGCTGCCGGTTTGCCATTAATTACCGCTGGAATGAGTATTCTTTGGACCGCAGGCTTTATGGGCTTTGCCGGCATACCTTTAAACCTCTTGACGGCAATCTTACCAGCTTTGGTGATTGTAATTGGTTCGACCGAAGATACTCACATGCTAACAGCATACTTAGAAGGTTTATCTAAAGATGACCCTCCAAATCGGGTGAATGCTGTTCGTTTTATGGCAGTTCATGTTGGTCTGCCGATTTTTATAACTTCTTTCACCACAGCCGTTGGCTTCATGGCAAATATCTCAAGTGATCTGATAATGGTCCAGCATTTCGGGATTACTGCTGGCTATGCGATGGTAGCAAACTTAATTGTTACCATCCTAATGCTTCCTTTATTGCTGAGATTTTTTGGGCCGCGAAAGTCTAAATTACAGGGTGATAGCGAAAATGTAGGTGGGTTGGCTGGGAAAGTTTTATCTATCCTTGATATACTGGGAGGGCGGTACGAACGGAGAGTAGTTGTTGTAGTTCTACTAGCGGCTACTATTTTTGCAGGCTTTGCAACCAAAGTCCAAACAAGCAATGACCCTCTGTCATTTTTTAAACCAGATAACTCGGTAAGGCTTGATGCTGATACCTTGCACAATGACTTGGCAGGGATGCAAGTATTTTACTTATCCATTAATGCAGACTCCGGTAAGGATTTCAAAGATCCGCGATGGTTAAAAAAAATTGACAAAATACAAAATGTGATGAGGCAGCAAGGCGCATATGACAAAGTCACTTCAATTGCTGATTACTTGAAACTCGTTAATCAGGAAATGAACCAGGGAAATAAGGCGTTTTATGTAATGCCAAATACACGCGCATTGGCAGAACAATATCTTCTGCTTTTTGCTAGACCAGACGTTGAGCGATTTATCAACGCAGACGCTACGCGCGCAAATTTAATGGTACGGCATAACATATCAAATTCGTACGAATTGAAAGAATATTTAGACGACCTCAGAGGAAAAATCGCTGCAATTCTTGGTCCCAAAACAACCTATCACATCACTAGTAAAAATATTTTGATTAACAATGGCGCTGAAACAATGATTAAGAGCCAAAGTACGTCTATCATTTTACTTGTGGCTATTATTTTCGTGCTGATGTGTTTGCTTTATACCTCTTTAACCGCTGGCTTTGTTTCTTTGGTGCCTAACCTTATACCAGTTATCACTATGTTTGGTATTATGGGACTGTTTGGGGTGCCGTTAAACGCTGGCACAACTTTGGTATCAGTTATTGCAATAGGTATAGCTATTGATGATACCATCCACTTGCTAACGAATTTCAATGATCAATTGAAAATTAATCCAGATCAAGCGGTGGCTGCGCGAGCGGCAGTGCGCGTGGAAGCAATACCGGTTGTATCAACATCGTTGGCTTTGGCCTTAGCCTTCCTTTCGTTGCTCTTATCAGATTTTACAATCATCATACAATTTGGGCTCTTATGTGCCGTAACGATGGTGATGGCATTGATAACAGACTTGTTAATAACACCCATTTTGCTCAAACGATTTAGGCTTGTTAGTCTTTGGGACATTGCATCGCTCAAGCTTAATCAACAAGTTTTGGCTGATAGTGAGGTGTTCAAAGGCATGTCTGCTTATCAAATGAGAAAAACAATATTACTTTCCTATGCAAAAGAGTTCGCACCCGGCGAGAATGTATTTCTTCAGGGAACCACGGATCGTAACATGTATGTGATTTTATCGGGTAAGGCAGAGGTGGTGCTCGGTATAAAAGACGGTAAAGAGACTCTACTGGCCACGCTGGGAACATCAGAAATATTTGGTGAAGCTGCTTATGCTGGCAATGTCGCCAGGACAGCAACTGTGCGTGTTCCAGTGAACTCAAAAGAACCTCTCAAGGTTCTTATGCTGGAGCAAGAGCGCGTTGCATCAGCTATGCGCTCATACCCGCGCATCCATGCTCTTTTGAATCGTAACATCAGCGCCATATTGGCGGGTAGGCTTGCAAATATGGGCGAGCAGCTCAGTACTCGAGATTAACTTTCATGCATGAGAATTTTAAAGCTATTTGTGCAATTCTTTTAGCTATTGGTCTTAGTGCCGTAAACGGTCAAGCTGAAGCTGGTTCAGAAGTTGACGCGAAAATTAAGAAAGTCTTAATTACTCCAATTAATAAGGTACTCGTTGATCTTGCAACCAACGTCCAACGCACCGCTAGTGCTTCGTTTTCTGGCTTTGTTACCAACATTGATGATAGTTCAATCCGCGATGACAACGTTATTTTTAGCCCCAGACTTGAAGGGGAAACGGAGGCAAGTCTGAACGAAGAGTTTTCAATCGGGATGAAGGGATATTTGTCTCTATCTACGGATCAGGATACGGTGCAGGGTTGGTTTAATGGCCCTGGGCAGAATTACCAGAAAATTCGGTATGCCGATCTAACCGCAGCCTGGCTCAAATATGAGGCTGAAGATTATGAGCTAATTTTGGGAAAAGATGTTATATCAATGGGATTGCTGGAGCTACATTCACCTTCTGATCGATTTGGTTTGTGGGATGGAAGCGATCCCTCCTTGACAAGGGAGTTAGGTGTTTGGCACCTGGCGTTAAATTATTTTATTGATGATGACACCATCTCATTCAAGTTTCTTCCGTTTGACAAAAAATCAATAAGCCCCGGCTTGGGTTCTAGGTGGGCTGGTAGTTCTGGGAGTTCCGTTTTTACAAGTCTACCAACTGGATCATCGGTAGTGGACTTTTACCATCCCACTCATTTCGAAAACATGAGTTATTTGGCATTATATGAGGGTGCACGGGAAGGTATTGATTTTTTTGGGTTTGCGCATCACGGCCCATCAAGTTATTCGGCACTAAGTTCTACCACGCGAAATGTAGCTGATCCTAATTCACTTATTTTGGAAAGAGTGAATCCTATCTCTCTCAGCACCGGAGCTGGATTGTCTCATGTGATAGATGAATGGAAATTCACTGGTGAGGTAGTTTATCAGAGAACCTACAACGGTCGAGACGAGGACTTCATTCGGTATGGAGCAGGCGTTAGCTATACCGATAGTAGGTTTGCTAATTTTCTGGGTTTAGAAAAGATAACTTCGATAGCAGAATTTTCCGGCGATGAAATAATTAGCGATGCTTATGCAGATGATTGGGTTCAAAGTTCGAAGCTGTCTCGACCATTCCGACGCACAGTTTTTCTGCGAGTAGTAGTTGAGCACAATGAAGAGCTAAGCTACTTCGCAGGTAGTACCGTAAATATCAAGTACGAGGATCATACTTTTGGTGCTGGAGTTGAGTATCGTCCAAATGATAACCTTAAAATACAAATGAGTGGAGCGTTTTTTGAAGGCAATTCAGACACTCATTTTGGGCGATGGACTGATAATGAGCTTATAAGGCTCGGCGCAGAGTATTCATTTTAGCGGGAGTACCTCAACATTTTGGTGTTAAGAACTACACTTTTAATATCGATGGCTCTCAATTGAATTTCTGTAATACGCATAGAAAAAAATGGTAATTGTTTACGGGTAGTGGCCATTATGGTCATTGGCAGGGCCTGCAATTTATTATTCCGGTTCCATACCTCAAACATAAAATTAATTGTGCGATTTGTAGTGGCGTAAGCGTATTTTTTCGCATCTCCTCTTTGTGAATTGTAACTAACGCAACAGTTTTACGTAGCAAATGTCCCGACAAATTTACTGAAAGTCACAAAGGTTATGATATTAAAAGTTATGGAGAAAGTGTTAGATGCCCAAGAACCCTTTTGAACAGCTGCACAATAAGATAACAAATCAAATCGTATGCTCAAAATGCGAGATCGAATTTATGAAGGCTGAAACCGGAAGCCGCTCATTGCAGGAATATTCCATGCTTGATGTAGGGTTTACTAATAGCGGCCTGCAAGTATGGTGTCGCAGGCATGATGTGAACGTGGTGCATGTTGATTTTGATGGCAATAGACTAAAAGCAGATTTTCGGTCTTTGGAGCCTAAATTACAATGAACAGGGTTATACTTTGTTCTACGTAAATTGAGCTCGATTAATGTAAGTGTTAGATGCAGGACCTAGCACACGAATACTTAGTACGACACTGAGGTTTGAATAGGTGTGTCCATATTTGTTTATCGACGCGCTATGGGATTTTTAATACATTATTCCCATCGGGTAACGTATAGTAAGGGTTCTCATTTATTAAGATTATAAAGATTTGTTAGGCTGTATCAGCGTAAAAGAAAGTCAGCCGGCATCCAAGTGCATAAGGAGGTTGTTATGGACATCATCTTGATCATTTCCGCAGGTTTGGCTGTGGTTTTATACATCTGGTATGCAAAAATAGTTGCACGGCGAAACACGGCAGGAGAAGCATTGTCCGGGATTGATGTACAGTTGACTAAGCGGTCAGAGCTGATTCCTAATATTCTAGCAATAGCGAAAAAATTCATGGAGCATGAGAAAGAACTTCTAGAAGAAGTAACAAAACTGCGCTCCAAGGCTACTGCGGGATATGATGCCTTAGATCCAAAGCAAGTTGCTCAACACTTTGAAGATTCGGCTGCACTGGGTGCGCAAATGGGCAAGCTTATGATTTCCATGGAAGCATATCCAGATTTGAAGTCAGACGAAACCATGATTCAAGCTCAAAAGACATATAATGAAGTTGAGGCTCAAATTGCGGCTGCTCGTAGGTTTTACAACTCGGCCGTCTCTGATTTGAATAACTCGATAGAGATTTTCCCAGGTAGTTTGTTAGCTCCGCTCGCAAATTCGCGGGTCATGCCGTTTTACGAAGGTGATGCTACTTCGCGGGAGCCAGTAGACGCAGCAAAGTTATTGGGCTAGCGTCCACCTAATATTCAGTAGATTAAACTTCAACTTTGCCAACCAAATCTTCTTGTTTTTCCGCACAAGAAAAAATGGGAGAACCGCACTCAATGTTTCCTTGACGCTTTCATGTGAGAGGGAAGAAACTTTCAGTAAACTGAGCAATAAGCGTTAGTTAAGCATTGAGGGACGACCAAAAAGGCTAATACAGGCATCTTGATGGCGTGCTAGCCTATTGAGTCTTCTGAATATTTAAAAATATACTACGGGGATATAGTGAACTCAAATCATACATTGGTGAATTTCAATTATGCATTTTGTATCTAGATTTAAAATAGGCATTTTTCTTCTATCGTTGCCGGTTATCATGTCCACGAATGTTGCACTGGGCTTCGAACGTCTGAATGTTGGTGATACTGTATTCGTTGCATGTAAAAACATCTTCATTCATACCAAACCTTCGGTATTTTCCGAAAGAATTAAGACCTTAAAATTTGGTGAGAGCTTAAATATTACTGGGTTAAAGAAGTTATTTACATTGCCAGCATCTGATGCGTCTTCTAAAGAAACTCTTGAAAGAGAGGAAGAAGATTCTGCTGAGCAGGAAGAAAGGGAAATTAGGCCAGTCCCACCTGAGTCGTACACGCGGGCCTCTTGGCTACAGTTTGCAAATGGATATAGCCCAGCATCGTGTTTTGTAACAAAACAGTTAATGAAAACCCAGACCCCTGAAAAGGTAAAACAAAGGGTCAACGCTCTATCTGCGGGCCAAGCCAAAAGAAATTTTTCGGAGGATGAAAAAGGAGACATGACTGCTATGCGTGGCGTAGCGGGAAAAGCAAAAGGTGCGCAGGCTAATTATGAAAAGGTTGATAAATTAATTGAGGAAAACCAAAAAAATCTAGATATCGAAAATTTCGAAGTATTTCGCAAAAACGGTCGGTTGGGAGAATTCAGATGAGACGATGGCGACAAAAAATAGTTCTCCAAGCTTTAATAACCATAGCCCTGTTTGTGGGCGCTAGTGAAACGAAAGCTCAATCTCTCGGGGGTTTCCTTGACTCACTTAATAATCAGAAGCCTAGTCAGAACGGTGGACAATCTCAAGAGCAAAGTCAAAGTCCAAGCCAAACTATCAAAAATCTGTTCGGCGACATTAATCCAAAGAGTGACACGTCAGATGGACAGGACAAAAACCGTGGAGGTGGTTTTAACTTAGGAAAAGTGGTTGGAAAGGTCTTTGATGCACACCACAATACCATTCTCGGTCCGATGGGGAGATATTACTTGGGCAGGAAGCTGTCAGCTCATGTGTTGGGGCGCTACGCTACCCTGCCGCAAAGCGATTTGCGTACAAAATATGTTCGGAGTATCGTTTTGACATTGCTAGCAGCAAGTAACTATGCCGGCAATCACAAAGAGCCATTAGTTATTATTTTGCGCGATAAGAGTGTTATCAACGCATTTTCTGCACCCGGTAATTTCGTTTTCATTTCAACAGGAATGTTAGACTTTGTTCGGAATGAAGACGAATTAGCTTTTGTCCTCGCCCATGAAGTGGCTCATGTAGAGTTGGACCATGGATTGAATGCTGTTAAATCAAAGCAGGGCACCGACATTGTGAAAGACGTTGCTGGTAATGCTTTCCCTGGCTTGGGGGGGGTCCTTGGTAATATGATGGGCTACATGGAAAATGGTTTTAGTGCTGACTTGGAGGGGGAAGCTGATCGGCGTGGTGCGGAGCTCGCCGCCAAAGCAGGGTACAATGCAAGGGCTGGCGTAAACGTGATCCGGCGCCTTGAAAAATCACACGGGCATCAGCATGCGAAGGGTTATCCAAAGGATCGAACTTCAATTGTTGCAAAGGTAGCGAATGCATCCTCTCAAGTTTCGGAAAAATTGGTACAAATAAGGTCGAGACGTTTCGATGAAATCATCAGAAACAAATGAGGAATACTCCGAACGAACAATACAGGAGTTGCTAACGCTACAGACCCGTTCACTGCGACGGCTTGAGAATCATTTTGCGCCGGAGGTTGTTGAGGAACAAGAACGCCGTAGATTTCAGAAGCTTCGGTCTTTATGTGTCAAGTTCACCTCTTTAATTGCTCTACTTGCAACAGCAATTGTTGGTGGTGGTGAAGGGGTAATATACCTTAAGGAGTTATGGGAAAAACGCGCTACCGCCGAAAAATATGCGGAAGTCGGGGTGCGGGTTTATTACGATGAAAATAATATAAATATTGGTAAAGAATTTATTGGAAAGGCTCTTGAGCTAAGCCCTAACAACTCTGAATATTTGTACTTGGATGCATACATCGACGGCATGGCGGAAGTTCGAAGACTTCTCAACCTTGACCGTCCGTATACCGCTAGTGAGCTTGATGCGGCCCATAGAGCTATCGCTAAATCCATACTTCTGGAGCAACAGGCTCCACAAAAACCTGAAGCTTACATTTTACAAGGTCAGATTTACACAGCATTGCGTGAAAGTGAGCGAGCAAAAAAAGCACTTTCAAAAGCAATTTTATTAGACCCGTATAACGATTTCGCAATCATGCGCCTTGGAGTGGTTGAATATGGAAGTGGACAGAGGGATAGGGCAGTTGAACTTTTTGATAAAGCTCTGAAACTCAATAAAGAATCCAAATGGGCTCATTTGTGGAAGGGTATAATTTTTTCAGACGAAAAAAAGCTAGACTTGGCTAGGGCTTCCTTCAATGCAGCTCTTAACATCGATCCACGATTTGATCTGGCACTTTACAATCTTGGATGGGTGGAGCTTAAAAATAAAAAAAGAGACTATGCGACGGCTGAAGCATTTTTTAGAAAAACACTTCGCGTAAATCCATCATATAAAGAAGCTTTTTATGGGATGGGAATGGTTTATGGGTATCAGAAACAGTATGAAGTTGCCCATAGGTACCTGTCAAAAGCGTTAAAAATAGATAAGGAGTTTTTAACGGCTTGGAAGTGGCGAGGGATTGTTAACTATGAAATGAACAAGCTCCAAGATGCCAAAGCGGATTTTACGGCTGGCCTGGAACTTGATCCATCTAATGCAGATTTATTCGTTCGTCGTGCCCGTGTTTTTATACTGTCTAAAAAGTTTGAAAACGCTCTATCAGACCTGATGTTTGCAAACAAGTTAGACAAACGGAATGCTAGAACATTTTTATATCTTGGTCAGGTTTATGAAGCCTTGGGTCAAATGGAGCCAGCGGTTGAAAGCCTTAATAAAGCATTATCCATTAACGAAAAATATAGTGAAGCGCATGCAGCGTTGGGCGGCGTTTATCGGAAACAAGGTGACAACAAAAAGGCCATTGAAGCTTATCAGAATGCACTTAACGGTTCTTCCTACAGAAGAGAACGTTTTGCAATACCAATGTCCCGGATTTTGCTTGACTTAAAAAGGACCAATGAAGCATATCGAGTAATTAACAAAGTGACACTTACGGAACGTGACTCACCGGACCTGTGGTTTGCCTTATTTGAGACCGCTTTAAGTGTTGGTAATTTAGCTCGCGCAAGATCCGCATTTGTTGAATACCAAAAATTATTACCAGGTTCTGATAAAATCGCAATGATGAGAAATAAACTAAAAAAATAGGTCTTTTGATACGCGTCCTCGCAAAGGATGTGCACTCAGTTTTTTTTCGGGGTTTCTGTGTTTTTTCTCATTTTCGTTACACACTTCTATGTTTTTAGGTGGAGGTTTGTAAAAAATCGTTACTAATTTTAAAAAAGCTAAGTTTAAATACTTTTGTTAAGGGTGGGGACGAGGTCTATGAGGTCTTTGATGGTAGAAACAATAAAGTTAAGACGCGCGAAGATATTGCGTTCAGGGAATTATCTTTGAAGCATGACGGATTTGCGCAATATAATTCTCTCGTTGAGGATAATATCGCAAATGACTGTCTCGTCTCTCGCCATTGATGGTGGTTTAGAAGCCGCATAAGAATATTCGAATTCCGACCCGGAGATTTTAACTTGTTGCAGATAGCTTTCCTTAGGTACTCGTATGATACAATGTATCCCCGAACCTAGTATTATTTTGGAGCTACGGTAGTGATGCGTGATGGGACGCTTCACAAGGTCTCAGTAGCTCCAATGATGGATTGGACTGATCGTCACTGTCGGTTCTTTTTGAGACAATTTAGCCAGCATCTTTTATTGCACACAGAAATGATTACGACAGGTGCAATTTTGCGTGGAAATTATAAAAAGCTACTGAGGTTCAACTCCGAGGAACAGCCTGTAGCGCTGCAACTCGGTGGTTCAAACCCTCACGAGCTTTCCGAATGTGCCCGCATGGGTACTGATGCCGGTTATTGCGAAATTAATTTGAATGTTGGATGTCCAAGCAGCAGGGTCCAAGAAGGCAGGTTTGGAGCTTGTTTGATGAAGGAACCCCAATTGGTCGGAGATTGTGTTGATGCAATGATTGGGGCAGTTGACATACCTATTACTGTCAAAACCCGTATTGGTGTAGATGAGCAGCAGGAAGGTCCAGCATTGGAGAATTTTATAGACACAGTTTCTCAGGCAGGATGCAAACGGTTTGTAATTCATGCGCGTAAAGCATTCCTTCAGGGACTCAGCCCCCGGGAAAATAGGGAGGTGCCACCCCTAAATTACCCGGTTGTGTATGAATTGAAAAAACAGTTTTCAGACATTGATATCATAATTAACGGAGGAATAACTGATTGCGATCAGGGTAAAATTCATCTCTCATATGTAGACGGGATAATGTTTGGTAGGGCAGCGTACCAGAATTGTTTCATATTGAGTCATGTTGATCATTACTTTTACGGAAAAGATAGCCCAAACCGCACTAGGCATCAAATCGCGCAATCCATGATCCCTTATATTTTACACGCAAGTGAGGAAGGCATTCCTCTTATTGCTGTAACGAGGCACATGCTGAGCCTTTTTCATGGAGTACCTGGTGCTCGATTATGGAGACGAAATCTAAGCGAAATGGCACGGAATCCAGACGCCTCCGCTTCCATTATTGAGGATACGCTAAATTGCATTCCGAGTCGGCATTAATAACCATGCAATTTTACGAGAAAATAAATACGCGAGGTTATTTGTTTTTATGAAATTAGGTAGGCCAATTAGCACTAAATTCTGCTGGATAGCGCGGAACTACAGAAAAAGGGTTATCTAACTATTAGCAGCAGCCTGGGTGGAATTTTCACTTTTCCTTCGGTAAGCTGCAGTGCAATGCTCCTCACAGTACGGTCGACCATGTAATGCCGGTTTTCCACAAAAATGAAATTCTGGGTCTCCAGGATCACCGATTGGCCACTGACACATTCGTTCACTAACAGCAGTCAGAGGGATCATTTTACGCTTTATTGGTGATGGGCGTGAGGATAAACCTAGCCTATGAGCTTTGCCTATTACAGCGTTGCGGCTAACGCCGCCTAACTTTTCGGCAATTTGACTTGCGGTTAACCCATCGCCCCACAATTGTTTTAGCTGGTCCACACGTGTTTCGGTCCACTCCATTCTGGCCTCTCTCGCTATATTTTTACGCCTGCTGGCTTGTTCCAACATAAATAAAAAATTGACACACACGAACTATATATTGCGGTCTTGAACAAATAGTTCCACAATACATTGAGAGTTCCTCCACCAAAAGCCCCTATTTGTGTTATGGCTTCACTTTATGAGATCGTCAATAATCGAATCTGCTGAATTACAAAAAAAAACTTAAAAAAACGTTGGAAAATCGCCGTTTGCGGTCTTAACGTATTGACTTATCCACAGTGTTATAAAAGTGAATAAAGTTGACATTTAAAAAAGAAAACAGGCTCGGGGAATGGAGAGCACTACGAAATAATTGGATTCATTGAGATTATCGAAAGCGACTCGAGGATGAAAATGTTATTTTTCTATTAAAAGCTCATTGCCGAGATCTGTTTCGCAAAATTGATGAAAGGTAAAGGAACTTTTTTCCACAAGGTAGCTTGGGATTATCGTTAATTTTCCTGTATCCATTCAATTAGAGTAATGAATAGGGCCAATGCAGTGAGGCAACACGTTTGGGCTACCTGAGACTAAAATATTGATCTTCATTGTGCTCAAGTAAGAGCTGCTTTTCTCTCAGCGCGATCGGACAGCTAGATAAGGCTTGTTGTCAAAGATTGATAATACCTCATTTATGTTTTTACCGTGTTTCAGTTTTTGTGGTCCTGCAAAAACGGTATAATAAGATCTCGGTCCTTGACGGTGCTTAAAGATTGAGAAAAGTGGGGTGTCATAAGTGCTTCGGAAAATTGAAAACGTTGCTGACCCTTTTTGTAGATCTATTGCGTAATCTCGCCATTCCCCGGCTGCAACACGGCGACTGTAAACATCTAGCAATTGCCGCAACTCATTCTTGTCAAAAGACACGTAGAAATGTCGACGTTTACGTAGGTCAGACAGCCTAATCGGAGTAACCAGGGTCATGATATATTTTCTGCAAGCTGTTCCATTCTACAATGAAGACAAACTTCACGCAAAATCTCCTAGTATCTTTGATAGAATATTACTGTACTCGCGTAGTGGTAGGACCATAAGGGTCTGGCTGCGCATAACATGCAACTTTGCCCAAGGTTCGATAGCAATAAATCGGTTTTTCGTATATTTGCGGGTCGAAGCTCTCGCGACAGAGTGGCCCTTTATCGCGCATAGCCTTTAATGTGTTGCATTCTTTACCTGTCACTAATTCAGCTAGGTAATCTTGAGGTAAGCGATCAGATTGGATGAAATTCGCCATACCCGCCCCTAAAAGATATACAGAGGTTTCTGTGCCGCACGCACTAGCAAGGAGGCAGGCAGCAAAGGCGGTTGCTATCGCACCCCGTTTACAGCCTCTTTTGAGTTGGTTATTCCTAGTATTATTCGAGCACGATTTTTGTAACAACTTTAAAGCCGCCTACCTTTCGAGTATTATTATCCGAGGGAGCTAGATAATTATGCTTGTTGCCTCACTGTAAATATTAGCCGATTATTCACCGAAGCTTTATTCTATGCAAGTGCTGGTATTCTACCTTTTGTGTTTTGGCGAGTTGAAATGGCCGCCGAAAGATGAAATTTGTGGAAAAAGAAGCACTAAACCTTATACAATACAACAAGTCATACGTTTTATTGCAGGGCGTTTGCGATAAAATCCAAATTTTTTCATTGGTAGCAGCTCCGAGTGGAGGGATCAATTGTCAGACATTTTTGAAGAAGTTGATGAGGAGGTTCGAAAGGACAAGTACTCCCGGCTGTGGAAAAGGTATGGCAAATGGTTTGTCTCTTGCGCTGTCGCATTATTAATTTCAGCAGTCGGATATGTTCAATGGCAAAAATATGATTTCGACCAGCGCGCCCAATCGAGCACTGAATTCAATGCTGCTCTTAGGCTAATTAATTCTAAAAAACCCGAAGAAGCTACACGTGCATTAGCTGAACTCGCTAAAAGTGGCACTAAAGGTTATTCAATTTTAGCAAAATTTCGAGCCGCTGGCCTTAAAGTACAGGCTGGGGATAGTGCAGCTGCTAGTGAAATTTACGAAGCGATAGCCGAAGACGATGAGATTAGTATGTTATATCGTGATTTGGCGAGGCTTTATGCGATAATGCAAAGGCTTGATGTTAGTGATACGTCAGAATTATCTATCGAATTACGTGAATTACTCTCAGATGATAATCCTTGGCGATTTTCTGCGCGGGAAATAGCAGCAGTTTTGGCATTACGTAAGAGAGACACAAAATCCGCTAAAAAATATTTTAAAATGCTGACCGATGACCCCAAGACTCCTGCAGGATTGAGACAGAGGGCCAGCAACATGCTGCAAGCAATCGATGGATAACAACACAAATCGCTTCGGTACACATCATATTCTTTCAAAATTTAGCCCAATTATCATGTCGTTATTAATATTAACTGGGTGTGATACTTTTGATAGTCTTATTGGCAAGAAACGGCCTCCTCCTCTGCCAGGTGAACGCATCCCGATAATGCTTCATGAGCGTGATCGGATAGCTGACCCCCGTGTTGCCGACTTGCGGGTGCTCCTGCCTCCCCCGCGTTTAAACCAAAATTGGTCGCAATCCGGCGGCACCCCTTCGCATGCTATGCACCATCTTAAGATCAATAAGTCAGTATCACGCCGTTGGAGTGCAGACGCGGGGGAGGGTTCAGGGAAAGATCGACGGTTGCTAGCTTCACCCATCGTAGTCGGAAAAATGATTTTTGTTGTTGATCTAGAATCTAAAGTCACTGCATTTGATGCAGATACGGGCAACTCAATTTGGCACTTTCGACCAAAAGTGCCCGCACGAGATGACGAAGCATTTGGTGGTGGGCTTGCCTTCGGACAAGGCACAGTATTTCTGAGTACAGGATATGGTCGTGTGTACGCTCTTGAAGCAAAAACGGGTAATCTTAAATGGATAAAGAAATTGCAGGGGCCAATGCGTGCGCCTCCAGCTGTTGCAGGTGGTCGTGTCTTTGTTTTGACCATCGATAATCAATTAGTTGCGCTTGATGCTCAGAGTGGTGAACGGTTGTGGACTCATGCGGGACTCGCGGAAACTGCCGGTTTGTTGGGTAGTGCGGCACCGGCAGTCGATGGTAACACGGTGATTGTTCCTTACTCATCCGGCGAAATCTTTGCAATCCGGGCTGAGAACGGTAGGGTTGCTTGGTCAGAAGCATTATCTCCGGCACGCAGGATAGATGCTCTTGCGACGCTCGCACATGTGCGCGGTAGTCCCGTCATCAATCGTGGGGTGGTCCATGCTATAAGCCATTCTGGTCGTTTGGTAGCAATTGACCAGCGGACCGGAGCCCGCATTTGGGAGAGGAGTATTGGTGGAGTGGAAACACCCTGGGTCGTTGGTGATTTTATTTACCTTCTTAGCAATCAGGCCGAGATTTTCTGTTTGACGCGTCGGGACGGCCGAATAAGGTGGGTTCGACCATTGCCAAAATTTGAGGATCCAAAGGATAAAGAAGATCCCATTAAGTGGTCGGGACCAGTCCTCGTAAGTGATCGTTTGGTCGTGACTGGAAGCCACGGTGAAGCCTTATCAATTTCGCCATACACTGGTGTACCATTGGGGCGGGTTGAACTGCCTAGTAGCATTTCCATTGCGCCAGTAGTAGCGGGCGGAACACTTTATTTTTTCACTAACAATGCAGAATTGCTTGCTTTTCGGTAGGTTTGTTTACTGAATATTTTGGTCCTGAGGAGTGTGCACGGATGAGGATTACCGTGGCTATTGTTGGCCGTCCAAATACGGGTAAATCAACTCTTTTTAATAGGCTTGTGGGTAAGCGCATAGCAATAGTAGACGACGCAGCTGGTGTCACCCGGGATCGACGTGAGGGGGATGGAGCTCTTGGAGATCTCAATTTTCGTATCATAGATACTGCTGGTTTTGAAGATATTGTATCAAAGGATCTAGCGGGCAGAATGCAGAATCAAACTAAGCAGGCAGTAGCGGAGTGTGACGTCGTGTTAATGCTCATAGATGCCCGAGCCGGGATAAACCCACTAGACCGATCTTTTGCCAAATGGCTTAGAGGTCAACCCGCATCTACAATATTAATTGCTAATAAATGCGAGGGTGGAGGAGGAGACTCTGGGCGTCTAGAAGCTTTTGAATTAGGGCTAGGCGATCCGTTAGCTATATCTGCTGAGCATGGCGAAGGCTTTGCAAATTTATATACAGCACTACAACCAATTTTCGATCATGCCAATAAATCAAATAAAAAAGCCGCGCCGCCTGAACTTCAAGTGGCAATCGTTGGGCGTCCGAACACTGGAAAATCTACACTTGTAAACCAATTATTGAAAAATGACCGAATGCTAACGGGGCCAGAAGCCGGAATAACCCGCGACTCAATCGGTATAGAGTGGCAATACCAAGGACGCTCGTTGAAGTTAATTGATACTGCTGGTCTCCGTCGCAAGGCAAGAGTGGAGGAAAAGTTAGAAAAGCTTTCTGCCTTAGATACTTTGCGTGCCATTAAGTACTCTCAGGTAGCTGTTGTTTTAATCGACGGGCAACAACCAATTGAACGGCAAGATATTACAATTGCCAGCCAAGTTGCAGCGGAAGGGAGAGCTCTCATAATTGCGTTAAATAAGTGTGATCTAGTCGTATCAAAAAAAAATACTAAACAAATGTTGGAGCAACGGCTTGAAAGCTCTCTTGCTCAGGTTCGCGGGGTTCCAATTGTAACATTGTCGGCCCTCACGGGAAGTGGAATAAGAGAGTTGATGAAGGCGGTTTTTTCAATATATCAAATTTGGAATCGCAGAATCACTACCGCGCGACTCAATGACTGGTTAGCAGATATGGTGGAAATTCATCCGCCACCATTGGCATCGAGCGGGCGTCGGACGAAGCTTCGGTATATAACTCAGGTTAAAAGCCGTCCTCCGACTTTTGCGGTTTGGGTATCAAGTCCAAAGAATATATCTAAGTCCTATGAGCGTTATTTAATCAGTGGTTTACGCGAATCTTTTGGATTGGGTGGCGTGCCAATACGTGTGGAATTTCGCCGAGGTAAAAACCCATATAGTACTGATAAATGAATTTTATTTGGGAACAACTTCAGCATACGCCTTAAAAGTTTTGCCATTTTGCCCGAAGTTTGATTCTGCTAAATCAACAAAAACTCCAGTCATCTCATCTGGCTTGAGAAGTTTTTTTGGATCTTCTCCGGGAAACGCCTTAGCTCGCATTGCGGTTTGCTGGCGGCCAGGGTCTACCAGATTGACACGTATATTAGTGTGTTGAACTTCTTGTGCATATGTTTTTACGAGTACTTCTAATGCTGCCTTGCTGGCCGCATATCCTCCCCAAAAAGGGTTAAGATCGCCTGCTGCCCTTGATGTTACAAATATTGCACGCCCAGCATCAGAAGCCTTTAAAAGTGGATCCATGGAACGGATTAACCGAAAATTTGCAGTTACATTTAGAGCAAAAATATCATCCCATATTGTCGGTTCAAGGTGGTTGACTGGAGTTAATTCACCGAGTGTTCCTGCGTTACCAATAACAATGTCTATACGGCCAAACCGTTCATATAGCGCAGCACCCAGTTGATCAATTGTGTTGCCCTCCGTAAGATCAAGTGGGACTAATGTTGACTCGGTGCCATAAATTTTTCTGATGTAATCGTCCGTTTCCTCTAAGCCCCCTACCGTTCGTGCTGTTAAAACAGTATGTGCCCCCTCCTGTGCAAATCGTTTTGCAATGGCTGACCCTATGCCGCGGCTGGCTCCGGTAATTAGTGCAATACGGTCTTTGAGTCGATTATCTGGCATCACTAATACATCGTAATATTACACATTAGGGCTTCACATTACCCCTTTGTATTTTCTCAAATACAGAAAAAAATAAGGTCATTAATCATACGAAATTGCGGAGATATCATCTTATGGTTATTTAATTCTCATTCCTAACTACAGCAGTAGTTTCCCACGTGGAACCGATTTTTTCCACAATGAAACCAAATGACAATCA
>Ga0163109_10000058_pt1 | contig 90025 bp, 69 predicted proteins | sample CRUFie1St13metaG_FD_108704 | JGI IMG/M metagenome (GOLD analysis project Ga0163109, IMG submission 108704) | Marine microbial communities from the Costa Rica Dome - CRUD Field 142mm St13 metaG | ecosystem: Environmental > Aquatic > Marine > Oceanic > Photic zone | place: Costa Rica: the Eastern...
ATGTTTCAGTAGCCGCTTGCTATCATTCACTGTAACGTTAAATCGCATTGGAGGTGCTTTTGTGCCTTTTAGGCCAAACAAGTAACCGCTTATTGCCCCAGACGCGCCGGCAAAATCGCGCAAACTCACTCTCTTAGCTGTTACCAATCCATCTATTACAGATAACTCAGCGTTAACATTAGAAAATTTATTTTTCTTAAATAATAAATCTTTGACTGTAACTGCAACATTTGCGTTAAACTCACCTAATATTTTTGCAAATTCAACTCTAGTAGCCGCCTTTGTCGCTTTTGGAGGCTCACTGGTGGTTCCTGCCACATAAATACTCTTATTTTTTTTGCTCGGATTCTGACCTCTTACCGAGCTATTATTGGCCTTCAGATAGGAATCTACGTTTAAGCGATCAATAGCAAGTCGTGCTCCAAATGCTATTTTTGGGCCGATCACTAGCGAAAGACCCCCGCGAATATTCGTGTTATCCAGCCTTGACTTTATCGAGTGCACATTCAATCTTGGCGCGCTGCCTAACAATATCATCTCAAAAGAAAAACTACGTAGTCGTGACGAAGGGATATGATTTAACTTTATCCCTGTCCAGCTCAGCAATTTGCGCAGTCGTTTTGATTTCGCTTTTATTCGTAGGTTCACAAATGGCTTACCTTTCACGAGCTGCACCGTTCCAGCCATCCCAGCAGAACTGTCACCAGGCAAAAGAACACCTACCTGCTGAACGTTAAGTTTCCCGTTTGCAACACGAATTCTAACGGATGCCTGGCGTAGAAATTCAGACCGATATTTTATAGACTCCGCAAAAGCCATAACAGTGAAATCAACGTTTGAAGGAATCACAGCGGTAGAACCGGAAGGGTCAGATTTAGGCTCACCGTTACTATTTTTCTGAATACCCTTTTCCACGGACGGAGCCGATATTGCTCTTGTTTTTTTAATCACAGGATAATTCAGTCCGGCTAAGAGTTCGTCGAAATCAAGGCTCTTCGCGGTAAGTCGAAGAGAACCAGATAATCCGTCACTCCATGATAATGAGGCTTCTCCCCCTGCCTCCATTGACCCCAGCTTAAAATTAGCTGCCGACAATGCGACCTTAGAAAGAGACCCCCTTAATTGTCCAGAAACATAAAGTTTTTTTGCAAGAGACTTCGGTGCAGTGTCGGTTAGAGAAGAATACAGATTCGCAAAATTTTCTGTGCTTGCGGATACCGTACCTTTCAATTCAGGAGAGCCAGTCGAATAGTCGACCACCCCATCTAATGCCACTTTGCCCCCTAGGCTTCTCAACTGTAATTTCGCAGTAACCTCCATGGCATTCTTTAATTCTACCTTGCGCATCGCAATGTTGAATTTAAGCGGATATTTATGAAACTCGGCCTCGCCCTTAACAAAAAAGGGACCTTCAATAGAAGCGAAAGAAACATCCGAATTAAGATTCGTTACACTTTCCATTTTGCCAGTTCGTCCATCTAAAAAAGTGAGAACCCCTTCTTTTATGGAAAGGTTATCAAGCAGCAGATCAAACGGACGCGCCTCTTTTTCGGTAGAACTATTGGTTTTTATACCCTGTTCCGGAAGAGCACTCTGTCCCGAAGGGCTATTATTTATTTCCTGTCTTTTTTTCACAAAATCCCAACTAGCGTTGCCGTCTTTGGTCACTTCAAGAGCGACAACGGGCTTATTGAGAGTTACCACCATTCGGAGGCGGCCCTTTAACAAATCACCGAAAGCAATGCCCATGCGCATATCGTCTGCCACGAACATGTCTTTTTTTAATGCACCAGTAACGTTAGCGAATCTCACTTGACTCACCTTTAGTGCGAGTTCAGGCAATACTGTTACCTCAATCTCTCCATCGACGGTCAACCTGCGACCTGTGGCATCTTGCACTGCTGAAATTATGGAAGGCTTGTATGAACTCCAATTAATAAATTGGGGAACAATTGTCAAAGCAGCCACGATTATTAGCAGTGCGGCAGCGAAAGTGATGGTTAATTTCTTCACCATTGACTCTGAGTGCAATAACTGACCCACAAATAATACATCAAAGTTCACACCTAAACATGGGTTGAGAGACTTAAACTATAATAACTGAGTACTTGCGGAGAGCATTTAACCCTTTCAGGAACAAAGCGAGAGCATTGAAATTATTCTCCCGTAAAAACCGGTTTCCTTTTTTCCATAAAGGCCGTGCGACCTTCTCTATAGTCCTTGCTGTTAAAACAAGTTTTACCAATTTCTTCAATGGCAACAAGGTTTCGGTCTTCCGGGTTCTTAAGGATTTCATCAACTGTAAGTTTGCTAGCTTGCATGGAGAGAGGTGCATTTTCAAGTATGGCCTGGGTGTACTCAGCTACCTTTTCCTTGAGACCAGCCAACGATGTAACCTGGTTGACAAGCCCAATACGAAGTGCTTCGGGCGCCTTTATGCGACGCGCAGTAATTAAAATATCTTTCGCACGGGAAGGGCCGACAAGGCTGCAGAGTCGACGAATTGCATCGAATGAGTAGGCTATACTCAATCGAGCTGCTGGGATACCAAGCTGTGAGTCATCGGAACAAATACGAAAATCTGTCGATAAAGCAACCTCCATACCGCCGCCGAGGCAGTACCCCTGAATCATCGAAATAGATGGCTTGGGAAAGCTTTTCAGAGCCTCCTTTCCCTCAGAGGATATGCGTGCATATTCCGCCGCCGCATCTGCATCCGACCTTGCTTTTTCGAACTCTGATATGTCAGCACCAGCGACAAAACTTTTATCACCTGCGCCAGAAATCACTAGGCATTTTACGTCAGGATCTTCTGCAAAATTATCTAGAGCAACTTTCGCTGCTTGCCACATCTCGAGCGACGTTGCATTTCTCTTTTCCGGATTGTTGAAGATAAGGTGACCTACACCGCTTCTTTTCTCCCCAATCATTTTATCGGTTTTTAAATCCATATCAGTCTCCGATTAATTTTATTTGATAGAAGCCTTGGTAAAACAAATCATACAATGTTGCGTTCATGAAAATCTTTGATTTTGTCATCGCCAAAGCCTAATTCTTTTAGGACTTCGTCAGTATGTTGGCCTAAGTCGGGAGTTGGCATTCGGACATGCTCCTCAACGTTAGTCCTGCTCATCATAATTGGAGTACGAACTACTGGAAAATCACCAGCTGACCCACCTTGCATCGGCCACGCCATTCCTAAATGCTTGACTTGTGGATCTTCGAACACGTCACCCATATTGTATATGGGGCCACAGGGAACACCGATCTCTTGCATCATATCTACCCAATGCTTAGATGTCTGTTTGCGTGTTTCCCCCTCTATTTCTATTCTCAGCGCATCTCGATTGTCGGATCTCTCCTGAAACCCATCAAACCGCGGGTCCTCTATAAGGTCCTCGCGCTTAATAGCCTTGCAAAAACGCTCGTAAAGAACACCACCAGATGCCGCGATATTAATGTAGCCATCTTTAGTCTCAAACACCCCTGTGGGTACTGACGTGGGATGGTCATTACCCATTTGTTTTGGAATATCACCATCTTTAAGGACACGCGCTGCCTGAAAATCCATCATCGCGATAATTGCCTGCAAGAGCGAAGTCTGTACCCATTGACCCTTACCCGAACGTTCACGCTCAAACAGAGCAGAAGCTAATCCGAACCCGAGAAACATACCTGATGTCAGGTCGCAAATAGGAATGCCCACCCTCACAGGACCCTGTCCAGGAATACCGGTGACTGACATTAACCCGCCCATGCCTTGTAATATCTGATCCACACCAGGGCGATTATCGTACGGGCCATCTTGCCCAAACCCAGACAACGAGCCATACACAATTCGTGGATTTATTTTTGCACAGCTTTCGTAATCAACCTTGAGGCGATGTTTGGTTTGTGACCGAAAGTTCTCTACAACAACGTCAGAGACCTTCACCAAATCATAAAATAATTTGAGGCCATCGGGATTCTTTAGATCAATGGTCATACTCCGCTTGTTACGGTGCAAGTTTTGTAGATCAAATCCGTTTCGAGCACCCAAAATGCTACCTTTGTCTTTGCTGATTGATTCGGGCTGTTCAATTTTTATAGTGTTAGCACCCCAATCAGATAATAAACGTACGGCAGTGGGGCCAGCGCGATGAGCAGTTAGGTCTAGAACCTTTACACCAGCGAACGGTAAACTGTATTCAGACATTACATTCTCCTATAAGTCATCAGAACTGAAACGATAGTTTTGATCAGACATGTTTTTGCACTGCTGCCGGTTATAACAAGAAAATGTTCATTTGAAAGCAACTCAAGGAGTAACCCTGTTCATGGACACAAAAAAAGCGCCAAAATATAATCCGCAAAAGCCATTGATGCTTCAATTTCATAAGTCAGTTCCAGACTTTCTTAATTGCCTAGATACACCGCGCGACTATCTTGAACGATGCCTTAATGAAATTGAACAAAAGGAACCGAGGGTCGCGGCATGGGTTTGTCTAGCTAAAGAAAATGCGCGCGCTGCAGCCGATGCAGCCACAAAAAGATATAAAATGGGCCGACCACTATCATTGCTTGATGGTTGCCCCATGGCGATTAAAGATATTATCGAGACCATTGACATGCCTACACAAATGAACAGCGGTATTTACAAAGGTTGGCAATCCAAAAGCGATGCTGCGGCCGTTTATGCTTTGAGGCAGGGCGGGGCTGTCATACTTGGTAAAACTGTTACAACCGAGTTCGCGACTGGTGCGGCTGGCCCCACCACAAATCCGTTCGACTATGCTCGAACACCTGGAGGATCATCAAGTGGAACTGCAGCAGCAGTGGGATGTGGCATGGTCCCCGCCGGATTAGGCACGCAAACCGCCGGTTCTGTGGTGCGCCCTGCTGCTTACTGTGGGGCTTTTGGCTTCAAGCCAACTCATGCCTCACTTAATATGGGTGGTATTCATCCCATCTCTATTACCCATGATACACTTGGGACTATTGCCGGAAGCATTGAAGATTGCTGGCGTATTGCTCATAAAATTGCTGAAACTGTAGGCGGAACTGCACCCCATTCCGGAATAAGTGGGCCAGAAAAACTCGGGGCTGGTATAAAACCATCACGTCTTATCCGGCTGTATACCGATGGTTGGTCCGACGTTGAAGAAACAACCCGAGATGGTTTTAAAGACCTTCTTCTAAAGCTTGAGGAGTCGAATGTAGAGATTATTGATAGCCGAAAGGATACCCATGTAGCAGAACTTGAAAGCCTCCTCAAAGGCGTCGGCCCACTCGCACGCACCATTACTCAGTATGAGCGTCGATGGCCTTTCGAACATTATTATGAAGAGTGGAAGGATAAACTGAGCCAAGAACTTCAAAAGAGTATTGAAAATTCAAAAAATATAACGCGTCTCGAATATTGCGAAGCTGTTAATCATCGGAAAAAAATTCGCCAAAAAATCAATTGCCTGCGAGAAAAATGTGATGGGTTTATAACACTCACCGCTGCTGGGCCTGCTCCTCTTGGTCTAAAAAATACCGGAAATCGGTCATTTCAAATTGCGTGGACCCTGACTGCAGCACCATGTTTTACGCTTCCTTTGCTAGCAATCGACGGGTTGCCAACGGGCATCCAATTGATGGGTTTTACTGACAATGACCAAGCTCTTGCACTTCACGCGAAATGGGTCGCCCAAGCGTTACTCTCCTAAGGGTCAAACATCTTTCCTGGGTTCATAATATTTTTGGGGTCAAGAGCAAGCTTTAAGGTTCGCATAATCGTTAAACTCTCGCCGTGTTCATCAAACAAGTAGGCCTTTTTGCCCAAGCCAACTCCGTGCTCCCCTGAACAAGTACCACCCATGGATAGTGTCCGACGGATTAACCTTTCATTAATCGCATGGGCTCGAGCAATTTCGCCTGAATCATTTGGATCGTATAGGATAATTAAGTGGAAGTTCCCATCACCCGCGTGGCTAACAATCGGGACAGTTAGTTTATACTTTTTAATATCCGCGCGGGTTTCAACCATACAATCTGCAAGACGAGAAATTGGCACGCATGCATCGGTAGTAAGTGCCTTTTTACCTGGCTGCAATGCCAGGCCGGCATAATACGCATCATGACGTGCTTGCCATAATTGATTGCGTTCCTCAGATTTTAACGCCCATTGAAAGGCTTTACCCCCAAATTCTTCGGAAATCGTGCCAACCATTTCAGCCTGCTCTACCACTGATTTTTCGGTCCCATGAAATTCGAAGAATAAAGTTGGACTGGCAGAAAATCCCTTTAACCTAGAATATTTAATGCATGCTTCCATTTGAATCTCATCTAAGAGCTCAATGCGTGCTACTGGAATACAATTTTGAATAGTGCAAATAACCGTATTTAACGCCGCTTCGAGATTTGGGTACTGACAGACTGCAACTGAAGTGTTTTGAGGTATTCCAAAAAGACGAAGTTGAACTTCAGTGATCACACCAAGGGTACCTTCCGAACCGACGTAAAGTCGGGTCAGGTCATAACCGGCGGCAGACTTTTTTACCCTCCCACCTGTTTTAATTACTCGCCCGTCAGGCAACACTACTGTTAGGCCGAGCACATTCTCTCGCATAGTTCCATATCGGACAGCATTAGTGCCGCTTGCTCGGGTTGCACTCATACCTCCTATTGAGGCGTCAGCGCCTGGATCAATCGGGAAAAAAAGCCCGGTATCACGAAGATGTGTATTCAACTGCTTCCGAGTGACTCCCGCCTGGACACGACAGTCTAAGTCCTCGACGTTTACACTAAGTATCTTATTCATTGAGGTCAGAGCAATCGAGACACCGCCTCTTACAGCTTGAACGTGCCCCTCTAACGACGTGCCTGTTCCATAAGGTATTATAGGAACATTATTTTCGGCACAGAGTTTCACAATTTCAGACACTTCTTTCGTACTGTTAGCAAAACAGACCGCGTCTGGTGGCTGGGTTGTATGGTGTCCCTCGCTCTTACCATGGTGCTCACGGACGGCGGGCGCTGTTGATAAACGGTTGCCTAAAAGTGCGCGCAGCGCATCTTCTAAAACAGGCTGAAAACTAGCTTCACTTTGAATTACCATAGCACCTAAAGTATCCTCTGAGACTTGACAGAGCAATGCGTTTCAACGAAAAGCCGACAATGAGTAAAACAAATAAAAGCGTTATTAAGAGTCTACGGATGGGAGCGCTCCATGCTGACGCTGGTCGATTAGAAAGTGCAGAAGCCTGTTTCCGTCAGGCTGTGCTCGAAGACCCAACATGTTCGGAAGCCCATTTCAACCTTGCTGTCTTATTTTTTGAAAATGGGAGAGCTGATCGCGCAATCGAAAAATTCCTGAAAGTCATCTCCCTATCGCCTGATATATCTTCAGTTCATAAAGAATTAGGAGAGACAATCATCGACTATGAAGTACCTCATTTCGATCCTAAAACAGAATTGAAGGATATGAGTGCCTTAAATTCTGCCATTGAGTTATACCGTGAGGCACTCGACTCGATCCCTATCTTGCGAGAATGCTACCGAAATATTGGCGAAGTGCTTATGAGAAAGGGACAATATTCCGAAGCCGACACAGCGTTCGCAGAGGCCACCAAAATACCGGACGATCTTCAGGAGGTCTTTCACAATGTCGGCGCAACGATTCATTGCCCGGGAAATTTAGATAATGCCATTTCTATGCATCGGACCGCAATGGCCCGCGCGCCTGATTACGAAGGAGATGAAATATCGGAACAATCATATTTAGAAACAGATCTAACATTTACTGACAATGAATTATTATTACCAGATGGGTTCGAAGTCATGATGGAATGGGAGCGCCCTATCATGGAGCGCTCAGCAGAAATAATCACTTTAAACGGCGGCGATGTCCTTAATGTAGGTCACGGAATGGCGATTATCGATACAGCCATTCAAGCTTACGACGTATCGACACATACGATAATTGAAGCACACCCCCAAGTCGTTCAAAGAGCAAGTGCTTGGGCCCGCGATAAAAATGGGGTTAACATAATAGCTAAACGTTGGCAGGATGCCATTGGCGATATAGGCCCTTTTGATGGTATATATTTCGACACACTAATGCCTCCAATGTTACCATTTCTTCGCAAATCCTTTGATCTTCTTAAAAAAGGCGGAGTTTTTACGTTTTTCCAAATGATGGTGCAATTTGAAAACATAGAGACGATGGCTAAAACCGAATTAAACTTCGTGCTCGAACGGATGCCTTTTAAAACGGTAGAAAAAAATCGGTACTACCGGATTTTAGAAACGGATAGTTCCGGGCAGTATTCAGCTCCGTTATTAATATACCGCAAGAGTTAGAACTATCTAAACATTATCATAATATGTAATCAGATACGCGTGACCTTTCGAGGCTGGGGAGGTCATAATGCCGCTCAATTATTCCTAGCAGCCTTCACCCTCAATTGAGCTGGTATTCTACAGTGGAACCGTCTTTTGCCTCGAATTTGAGGTAAACCAGCGACATGTTATCCGAGCTATCAAACCACAGATCGCGCTCGACGCCTCCCGTCAACCTGTAATGCTTTGTAGGACGAGGTTCGCCTTTTACCTCGATAACTTCATCGCCGATATATTCGACCTCTATGGGCAGAATACCACCCCGGAGAGTGCTGAATAGAGTCTCAGAATTTAACATTGCCGCACTCCAAAAACTCGCGGGCAAGGTTGTCCCGGGTACTTTTTCTCGACCTTCAGAACTGTCAATTAAAAGCGCGTTTTTTAAGACCCGAACAGAGAGAGCCAGTCTCTCACCATTATCATCTGTGGTAGCCTTCATAGATATCAAACGCCCATTCTGCCAGACCTCCGTCGCTAAATGACTGTGGGTATAAAGAGGAATAGAGAACAGGCGATATTCGATTCCTGCCGTTACCTTTACTTCGAGACGTTGCCGATGTGTAATAAACTCAAATCTATGGTGGCCGAGGACTTTGCCATTTCGAACTACTTTGAAATTAGAACTTCCTGACTTTGGAACACTTAGAAACGTTGAGTCAGCGACCGACGCAGAAACCCAAGACAGCATCAAAAATATAAGAATGAAAAGACGAGGAAACATGATCAAATTTTTTCGTTAACACCCAAATCTTAAATACAGGGAATATGCTTGTGATAATTGGTGAAATAAGGACTATTTTTTTCCAAAGCCCCCACCTCCAGGTGTCTCGATCTCAAACACATCGCCAGGTGATACATCAATACTAATGCAACCCGGCAAACTCTTTCGGGTACCATCAACGTTTTCAATCCAATTTCGCCCCATTTGACCAGAACACCCCCCGGCTTGACCATGCGGGGCGATTTTTCGCCGTCCTGATAGAATCGAGAGCGTCATGGATTCCTCAAATCTAAGTCTGCGGCGTACTCCATTCCCACCGCACCATTTCCCAGCCCCACCTGATCCATCGCGGATTTCAAACTTTTCTAATATTACCGGAAAACGAGATTCCAACACCTCCGGATCAGTAAGCCTAGAGTTTGTCATATGAGTTTGCACCGCATCGGCGCCATTGAAGCCGACCCCACGAAATACCCCTGCACCTGAACCGCCGCATATAGTTTCGTAGTACTGATAATGCTCAGTTCCAAATGTAATGTTATTCATAGTTCCCTGAGCAGCGGCCATTATGCCAAGGGCACCATAAAGCGCATCAGTTATAGCCTGTGAAGTCTCAACGTTTCCGGCAACCACAGCTGCTGGATATCGAGGGTTAAGCATTGACCCCTCAGGGACTATCAATTTCAATGGCTTTAAACAGCCCTCATTCATGGGAATTTCGGAAGATACCAATGTCCTAAACACATACAGCACTGAAGCTCGAGAAACCGACAGAGGAGCATTAAAATTCGAACTACATTGCCCACTGGTTCCAGTAAAATCAATTTGCGCCGTACGTGCGTTACGGTCCACTGTTACGGATACTTTCACTGCAGAGTTGTTATCTAGCGCGCATACAAATTCACCAGGCTCAAGAATATTTATTAGTTTCCTAACTTCTTCCTCAGCATTCATTTGCACATGGTTCATGTAGGCTTGAACCGTAGCAAGGCCAAAATGATCTATCATTCGCCCAATCTCTGATACTCCCGTTTCATTTGCGGCAATCTGAGCTTTGATATCAGCGATGTTTTGGTCTGGATTTCGTGCCGGATATTTACCACTACCTAACAAAACCCGAAATTCTTGTTCTTGAAAAAAGCCACACTTTACAATCTTGAAATTATCAATCACGACCCCCTCTTCTTCAATGCTCCGGCTCACCGGGGGCATAGAGCCTGGCGTGATACCTCCGATATCCGCTTGATGGCCGCGGCTACCCACATAAAATAGTATTTCAGATCCAGACCTATTAAAAACAGGTGTTATGACAGTTACATCGGGAAGATGTGTACCGCCATTGTATGGCGCGTTCAGAGCGAATACGTCACCCGGCATAATTGCTTCTTTTTTATTCGATATTACAGAACGAACACTCTCACTCATTGATCCCAAGTGGACGGGTACATGCGGTGCATTTGCAATTAACTGACCGTTGGAATCAAAAAGCGCACAGGAAAAATCAAGCCTCTCCTTAATGTTCACAGACAAAGCTGTATTTTGAAGCGTAAATCCCATTTGTTCTGCTATTGAAATGAAAAGGTTGTTAAAAATCTCTAGCATCACAGGGTCGCATTTGGTTCCAATAGATATTCTTGTTTTGCGGGGTGTGACGCGCCGTAGCCTAATTACCCCATCTTCCGCCACTCGCAGCTGCCAGCCTGGCTCTACAACCGTTGTTGCAAGCCGCCCCGCAATAATTGCGGGGCCATCAAACCTCAATCCCGGAGTTAAATCTTCAAACCGATAAACTGAGGTTTTGTATTCCAACCCATCAAAAATGACTGGTCTCAGTGCCACAGCGCTTGCGGCACATGGCTTATTGTAAATTGCCCGCTTGACTGGCGTTTCAGATCTCGCAGTTACTTCCGCTTCCAACGTCTCAGCAATCAATTCCTTTTTGGGTATCGTGAAGCCGTAACGTTTTCGGTGTACAGCTTCAAATTCCGTCCTCATTACATCAATCTGTGAAAAGCTGACTGGTTCAGAAATATCTGTTCCTGCATACTTAAGATATAGACGTTTTTTGATGATAACATTCGCCCCTGGCACACCTTGTTTTACCAATTCAGTTTTGGCGGCAGCTGAAAGACGATCAAGACGCTTTCTAATACAAGCCATTTGCTCTTTTTTTAGCCCAATCTCAAAAGTTTCTTGTCGAAGCACTCGTAGTCGAGCAAGGCCAATACCATAAGCTGAAAGCACGCCGGCCAGTGGATGAACTAGAATCTCCTCCACTCCAAGCGCGTCAGCCACCTGGCATGCGTGTTGTCCTCCAGCTCCACCAAATGAGCATAGTGCATATTCCGTAACATCGTGCCCCTTTTGAACAGAAATTTTCTTAATTCCATTCGCCATATTATCAACTGCTATTCGAAGGAAACCCTCTGCCACTTCCGTCGGGGTACGTTTATCTCCACTAATTGATTTAATTTTTTCTGATAACTTACGAAATTTTCTTGTTACGATATTTGCGTCCAAAGGTTGATCCTGTTTCGGACCGAATACTTTAGGAAAGAAATCTGGCTGCAACTTACCCAATATCAAATTACAATCAGTAACAGTAAGTGGTCCGTTTTGGCGGTAGCAGGCCGGTCCCGGCTCGGCACCGGCCGAAGCAGGCCCAACACGATAACGTCCACCCTCAAAAGAACAGATCGAACCACCACCAGCCGCAATAGTATGGATTTGCATCATTGGGGCGCGAATGCGAATTCCATCTACAATGGTCTCCAGCGTTCGCTCATATTCGCCAGCGTAATGCGCGACATCAGTGGAAGTGCCCCCCATATCAAAACTGATTATTCGATTAAGCCCAGCTGCCTTCATGACCGAAACAGCACCTATAACGCCGGCAGCTGGCCCAGACAGAATTGCGTCCTTACCTTGAAATCGCCGCCCCTCCGTAAGCCCGCCATGCGACTGCATAAAGTAGATAGGTAAATTACCCAGCTTGTTTGTTATTTGATCTACATAATTACGAAGGCTTGGAGTAAGGTATGCATCGGCCACGGTAGTATCCCCGCGTCCTACAAACTTAATTAACGGGCTAGTGCCATGGCTCGTCGAAATTTGGTCGAAACCGATCTCAGCAGCAATCTCCGCGGCGCACGCTTCGTGCGTATTGTATCGGTATCCATGCATGAAAAGTATTGCAACGGAACGGAAACCACAGTCATATGCAATTTCAAGCGATGTACGCGTACTATAATAATCTAGTTTTTTTAGTATAGTTCCTTGAGCTGAGATTCGTTCATTAACCTCTTCCACCTGATCATACAAGATCTTTGGAAGTTTTATGTCCAGATCAAAAAGCCTTGGACGTGATTGGTATCCTATGCGGAGAGCGTCTTTGAAACCCTTTGTAACCAATAATAGTGTACGTGCTCCTTTTCGCTCCAGAAGAGCATTTGTTGCGATTGTTGTACCTATACGTACGTCTCTAATCACCTTCTCACGTAGTGATGTTTCTGAACCAATATTTAACGCTCGACGTATGCCTTCCTCCGCAGGATCATCATATTTGCTGGGATTACTTGAAAGAAGTTTTTCTGTAGTTATCGACCCGTTGGGATGACAGGCTACAACATCCGTAAATGTACCGCCTCGGTCTATCCAAAAGCGCCAACCTTTTTGGTTGAATGGCACTGCCCCTGAATATTTTTTTGCCACTTGTCTATCCAAATCTCAGTAATATTCTTCTGAATAATTGAAATATTAAATATATAGTTTGTAATGTCCATATTCATGATTTAAAAACAATATTTTTTTCTACTGTAAGTATAACTTAAGTAGTTTTATTTATATTTTGGTCTTTTTTGAATTTTTTTATTTATAGTTTACTGTTCGGTGTAAATTTTTGATAAAGTAATATTCGATATTATTGTGAATTTTTTTATTAATTTTATACGAATAGGACCTTAGGATTATGTTTGAAGAAGGGAGGATACTATCCTCCCTTCCGTGAATATGCAGGCACTTAAGCCAGGCAAATCCAAAGTATTAGAAAGAACTACAAGGTCTCCTTTGCAATCCCATCTGGCGAATTCGGCTAGCCTTCGGTGCATCAACATCACTAGACATTAGATCACCTCCTTTCTGCTGTTTCAGTACTAATAGGTATACCAGAAAAAATGAGCACCGTAGATCAAATACAAAAAAATTTAAGCACGGTATAAAAAGGTTCGAATTGTGGAGGTCTTTATTTTGTATCCTTGCATGATTCTGAAATACCTAAAATATTATGAGGAAATCGCATCATTGCCTTTCGATGTTGAATCATAGTTGGATCGAAATTTTTATCTGTGATTTTACACACGCAACCTCCCTTAAATGCATTGACGTATGCTGCCAATTTTAAGCGTTAAATCACGTTTAAAAATCACAATATTGGTTTTCCGGTTCTATCCTTCGCAGGCGGGAGCCAGCGTTTTATTCGGAACAATTCTTTCGTCCAGCTCCTGCGTGAACACAGGGAACACAAACGTTTGAAAAGAATTTTATTTATACAGTCCGACCTTCCCTAAGTGCGCTAACGAGCGGTCGCAAGTGATTCTCGTAGCACTTCCATCGGCGGACTGAGTCACCGTAAATCGGACGACGCACACCTTCGGGGTTTGTAAAAATTGGCCGTTCCGTTTGATAAAAATCAAGGCATTTTTCTTCCCATTCAAGGCCGCAAGCTGTAACAAGGCGGTGACTTTCAATTTCGAAGCTTTGAACCAAATCTTCGTAAACAACCTCAACTATCCTGTCGGGAAATACTGCGGTCCAGTGGCTCATTATACGCTGGTAAAGGTTGTAAAACTGCCCCAGCTCTTGAAGGTCATAGCTATATGGATGATTATGCGAAAAGAGACGCTTGTAGCATGAAAGACACGTGTCTAATGGGTCTCGTCGGCAATGCACTATAGTTGCAGTAGGTATTGCCAATGCTATAGGGCCGAGCAAAAAGAAATTAGTAGGCATTTTATCTACAATACATGAAGCTTTTGGAGCAATTTCACTTATTGCAGACACATACGTTTGCCCAAGTTTTATAAATTTATCCACACATGAATTTTCTAAATCATCAATGGAAGGAAACTGTTCTCTGAAGAATATTTCAAATAAGTCAAGCTCGCCAGCCCCATGAACCAAGGAGTGACTCGCAAGCACTTGCTCTACCAAGGTAGTTCCTGAACGCGGCATGCCTAGAACGAAAATTGGTTTTTTACCATCCCGACCTGCAGCAAATGTATCATGTCTTACCCTGTCAGCATCGAACGATTTTATTATGGCCTCTACAAATGCTTCATCCTTCCTTATATCATAATTCAGTTGAGACCGATGACTTTGATTTGCTGCTTTGAAGGCAGAAAAAGCTTCATCGAATTCTCCAAGATCTTCTTTGATTTTACCTAATGCAAATCCTATCTGCACCGCCTCATTTTGTGTAATGTTATCCCGCGTCGACTGCAAATAGACTGCCGTTGCATCCCTATCAAAGGTTTTAAATCGTTTAATTTCAGCTAGATTACAATGCGCGATTATCAAATTCTTTTCAGCGGCTAATGCCTTCCGGAAAAATTGTTCCGCCAGCTCGGTATTTCCTAGCGACGATTGTATAGTTCCTAATCCATTCAGAGCAATAGCGCAAGGCGGGTCAACCAGAACTGCTTTTTCATATGCACGCTTAGCTTCTTCTAAATCTCCTGCATCAGCAAGTAAGCAACCTAGGTCACAATAAGCCTCTGAATAATCGGAATCAATTTGTGTAGCTTCAGAAAGTAATCTTATCGCCTCGGGATCGTTGCCAAGCTCGTGCAACACTTTAGCGTAGAAAAATTTTGCTTCGGCATCATTGGGAGCGTGATACACCGCGTGAGAAAACGCTGAATTGGCCACCTCAAATTTTCCTAAAATAATGGCTGCCCTGCCTCGGCCAAAATGCGCATCACCATGCTCAATATCTTCAGCCAAAATACAATCAAAAGCTGCCAGCGCGTCTACGGCATTACCCATCTCCAACAATAAAAATCCGTAATTGAGCCAATCATCCAAGGATGCATTAGAAAGTGAAACTATTTTTCCGGCAACATCCGTGGCCTCAGATATTCGTCCAGATCTCTGATACGCAACTGCCATGGGCCGTAAAATATCGGAAGAAATTGCTTTACATTTTAACAAACCCGACAAACGGTCGAAGCATTCCGCAGATTGCTCGGGCAGGTCCCGCTCAAGAAAGATTATGGCACTCAAATGAAGGACATCTGAATTGTCAGATAGCGGCCCGCCGAGAGTATTCAAAACTGCTTCAGCACCAATCAAGTCTCCCGACTTGAAACATTGCATTGCTTTTGCAAATTCAGACGAATTATTCATGTCTATTTCAATGTATTTTTGATTAATTAGTGTTGATTATATCTCGAATTTAAATTTGGCCCAAGGCGTAGTATAACACTTAGGATGCATTTGAAAGCTTGGCCTACACAGCAAAATCTCATTGTTAAAGTATAATGGTAAATAAGGACTGAGGGTCGACCGGTATTTTGAATGTTCCTGCTCGTTTACCCACAATTAACAGATGGTGCCATCTGGGTGTCGTTGAATTTTAAGATTGAAAGTGATTTACAAGAGTTTTTCGAGACTGCCAATGACCAACGCTACAACAATTTTTCCGAGCTAAGAATTTCGAAATGCTTAACGCATATTCACCCAATTTTGGTCCGCGCTGCGAAAAAACACCAGTCGATATGTTAGTGTTTCATTATACTGGCATGCAAACAGCGCAATCTGCCATTAATAGGCTATGCGACCCCAAATCAAATGTAAGCGCGCATTATTGTATAGACGAAAACGGCTTTATCTTTTCATTAGTAGATGAGGACAAACGTGCATGGCATGCAGGCAAGAGCTTCTGGCGCGGAGAAACCGATATTAATAGTCGCTCAATCGGCATAGAAATTGTAAATCCGGGGCATTATTTTGGCTACCGTCCCTTTCCACAAACCCAAATGAATTCTGTTGTAAATCTCTCTAAGGATATTTTGTCACGCTACCCTATTCCTCCGTGGAATGTTGTCGGCCATTCTGATATCGCGCCTGATCGTAAATTAGACCCAGGCGAATTTTTTAACTGGAAAAAACTAGCAGCTGCAGGAATTGGCGTTTGGCCAACACCCCTAGCATCCAATCAATGCAACCTAAAATCAACGCTCGCCACTTACGGATACGATGGCGAGGCACGCAATACAATCGAAGCTTTTCAAAGACATTTTCGCCCATCTGCAATAACCGGCAAATCTGATGAAGAGAGTTGCCGGATTGCTGCTGGGCTTCTCGATATGGTTACTAAAAGTTAGCTCAACATTCACTTGTACTGGCATTTTTCCGCAAAAATATGCATATTAGCTGTTGCATCAGATGGCCGTATGGCTGCCCTTCGATAATGGGGAAACTCGTCGGGGGGAGGAAAGTCCGGGCTCCATAAGAACACGATGCCGGGTAACGCCCGGCGGGGGAAACCTTAGGGATAGTGCCACAGAAAACAAACCGCCAAACATGTCCAAACAGTGTTATGGTAAGGATGAAAAGGTGCGGTAAGAGCGCACCGCGACACTGGTAACAGTGTTGGCATGGTAAACCCCATCGGGAGCAAGACCGAATAGGAGTGGCTAATGTGGGTTCTTACACCGCCACTCGGGTGGGTCGCAAGAGGCGCTTGGTAACAAGCGTCCCAGATGAATGGCCATACGTCAAACGCTTGACGACAGAACCCGGCTTACAGGCCATCTGATGCGTACTAAATGAACCAAATTAAACATTCTCTTGAGTATTAAACCGAATAGATCTCGATAAGAATGGTTTTTATTTACAAATCTTAAGAAGAACAAAACAAAAATATTTAAAATGTTTTGTGCGCAATTTTTGGAATTTTGACTTAAAATACTACAATTTGTGGAATTTATATTTTAACCAACAAAACTGAGTATATAAAAATTATTGTAAAAAGATAATCTTTACCAGAATTTTTACTTAAGAATTGTTGACTTCCCATAAAAACCCATGATATCCCATTGCAGCCCACACAGAAGGTGCGGGTGTATTGTTGTGCTTGCGACGCAAAAATTCAGTTTAGGACAATACAAGGGCTGGAGAATATGGCGCTGTTTATCTCAGAGCAGACAAACAAGGTGGACAGAAAAGGTCGCGTATCTGTTCCGGCCCAATTTCGATCTGCGCTTGGGGAAGCTCTGCCATTGGGCATTGTTGCATTTCCATCTTTTAGCCTTCAAAAACAAGCTATCGATGTTTGGCCATTATCTAGATTAGAACAACTACAAAATAGCTTAGATGCAAATTCTGACCGTTTTACAGCGGGTCAGAAAAACCTAGCTCAACTGATATTTGCTGATGCGAGACAATTGAGCTTTGACGACAATGGTAGAGTTTTATTGCCACTCTTGTTGCTCGAATCCGCTGGAATTGAGGAAAAAGCAGTGTTCGTTGGCCAAGGCCGCACCTTTCAAATTTGGTCGCCAGATCGCTACATTCCCTATAAAGCCGGAATAGAAAGCCAGGTTTCCGATGGCGAGAAATCACTGTCTGTATTTCCTTCTGCTGAGGTGCATGGTTGATGAATATTTCCCACCAACCGGTAATGCTATGCGAAATGCTGCAGGCCCTCAAGCCTATTGATGGGGAGGTATATTTAGACGCAACCTTTGGCGGTGGCGGTTATTCAAAAGCAATCCTTCAAAAGGCGAATTGCATGGTTTGGGCAATCGACCGGGATCCAGATGCTTTAGCGCGGGCATCAAAAATGTCAGAGCCACGGCTCACATTTCTACACGGAGATTTCGGCAACATGGAGGATTTGTTGGCTAATCATATGGTTGACCACTTAAACGGTATAGTTATGGATTTGGGGATTTCCTCACCGCAAATTGATGATCCAGCACGCGGTTTTTCTTTTCGTTACGACGGCCCCCTTGACATGCGTATGAGCCTTGAGGGGCTAACCGCAGCAGAACTGGTAAACAAAGCTGATGAAGAGAGCCTTGCCGGAATTATAAGAATCTTTGGAGAAGAACGCTATGCGCGTCGTATAGCAAAGGCTTTAGTTACTGCGCGAATTCATAAATCCATTGAGAATACCCACATGCTTGCCAACATAATACGATCTGCGGTGCCAAGAGCTAAAGACGGGCTAGACCCAGCAACGCGCACCTTCATGGCGCTCCGCATTTATGTAAATGATGAGCTTGGCGAACTCGAACGTGCGCTTGATGCCGCCGAGCGGCTTCTTGCTCCGGGAGGGCGACTTGTAATTGTTGCTTTTCACTCATTGGAAGACCGCCGAGTCAAGCAATTCTTGGACTCGCGTACAGGCCATAGCATACCAAGATCTCGTCACCTGCCGCCGATTGATGATGAGAATAAGCCCACTTTTTGTCAGGCTAACCGTCGGGCGCTAAAGCCGTCAAAAACAGAGAGCGAAATAAACCCGAGGGCGCGATCAGCGAGATTGCGATTTGCGCGTCGCACGAATATCCCGGCAGGCGGATTTTTACCTTTCCAAAACTCACCCATTAAAGTTGGAGCATCAGTATGAAAGCCTTAAGCCTTACAGTTTGGCTCACGCTCGCCGCTATGACTGGTTATGCAATGTTTCACATAACGTTCGAAGTTGAACGGTTGGAATCAGAACTGAGAGAGGTGAAACGCCTCACTAAAAAGGGAAAGGATGAAGTCCACCATTTGAAAGCAGAGTGGAGCTATCTTAATCGTCCCGACCGCTTGTCTGAGTTAACGAAGAAATTTCTTCCGAATTGGGCAGCACCTAAGACTAATCAGATCATTGCAATAGACAACTTATCAGAAAATTTAACCAACAGCGATAAGCCGCCGAAAAAAAAGCTAAGCATAACAAAAACAAAGCACCGTTTAGAGAAGCCAGAAAGGCGTCGCTATGCAAAACGCTGATGGAAGAAAAGGGTATCCATTCATTCGTTCTGGGGGCATCAATAAGCCTGCTGGCGTACGAAGCATTAATGATAGTTTTCAGCCGTTTCATGCTGCCATCGAAACTGGTCGCAACCGACTCTTAATAGCAGCGGTTATAGTCAGCCTCACATTTGCCGCAATTGGCAGCAAACTTGTTGAGTTTTCGCTTCTCGGTGATGCTGATAAGATTACCAGCAGAAACAGCACACATGTTAGCAAGAACCAAGCGAGGTCAGATATATTAGATCGTAGCGGCAATGTTCTAGCAACCGACTTAACTATGGCCTCACTGTATGCGGACCCTCTTAATATTCTTGAGCCAGCGAAGGCTGCTGCCGCGATAACTCGCATATTACCCGACCTTGATACAAACAAAGTGCTTTCACTCCTAAAGCGCAAACGCAGATTCGTCTGGATAAAACGCCATCTTAGCCCTCGACAGCAACAGGCAATTCATCAACTCGGAATTCCCGGACTAGATTTCCGGCGTGAATATAGACGCGTTTATCCACACGGCTCGCTTATGGCGCATGCGCTAGGTTACGTTGACATTGACAATCACGGTATTGCGGGAATTGAAAAAAATTTCGATGCACGCCTTCAGAGAGAGAGTCGCCCCGTACACCTCTCCTTGGATGTGCGAGTGCAGCATAAGCTGCGAACTGAGCTGCTTACTAGCATGACACGCTACCAGGCAACGGGAGCCGCTGGATTGGTTCTCGATGTAACCAACGGCGAGATTATATCAATGGTCTCACTTCCAGACTTCGATCCGAATACACCTAGCAAAGTTATGGATGGGCAACACTTTAACAAAGCGAGTCTTGGCGTTTACGAGTTAGGCTCCGCTTTCAAAATTTTGACCTCTGCTATTGCGCTTAATGAGGGCATAATTACTTTTCGTGACGGTTACGACACCAGTAAACCTATACGGATCTCTGGTTTTACTATCAAAGATCACCATGGCAAAAACCGCTGGTTATCTGTGCCGGAAATTTTTATTTACTCCTCGAATATAGGGGCTGGTCGTATGGCCCTCGATATAGGAGCTAAAACCCAAAAACTATATTTTGGGAAACTTGGCTTGCTCGAGCCAGCTGACACTGAGATTCCTGAGATTGGGTTGCCTATTATTCCAACTAATTGGAGTCGCACTCAGGCAGTAACGATTGGTTTTGGTCACGGGATATCTGTTAGCCCACTGCAATTATCCGCGGCTGTAGCGGCATCCGTCAACGGTGGTGTTTTCTTTCAGCCCACGTTTATAAGACGTAGCAAAACAAACACCTTCGATAGGGGATCACGCGTCTTTACCGAGGCGACATCGAGTAAAATACGACGTTTACTAAGGCTTTCGGTGCTTGATGGGACCGGGAAAAATGCTGCTGCGGAAGGTTATATTGTTGGTGGCAAAACAGGGACTGCCGAAAAGAAAACGGGGGCTGGCTACGATAAAGATATGTTGATTTCATCGTTTGTAGGCGTCTTTCCTATGACAAAGCCGCGTTACGCTATCTTCGCAATGCTAGATGAGCCTATTGGCACCAAAGAAACATTTGGACGTGCCACTGGTGGTTGGGTCGCAGCACCTATAATTAAACGGGTGGTTGAACAAATTGCACCAATTCTGGGCATAGCCCCAGTTAACGAAGCCAGCCAACAAATTCGGCGTACCCTAGCTATAGACGAGTACCAATTGAAAGTGGAGGCACGGAAGCTTGCATCTTTCAAAGCTCATTGAAAAAGGAACGACTAAACTGAGACAAGGCTGGACCGATGTAGAAATAAGCGGCCTCAGTGCGGACAGCAGAAATATCCGGCCGGGGGATCTGTTTGCTGCCATTCCTGGCGCTGCAACTGACGGGCGCTGTTTTATCAAAGAGGCGATTGCAAAGGGTGCGAGTGCGATATTAGCACCTCCGGACACTCATCTCGATGCCTCACACAAAAAGATACCGCTTGTCATCGAAAAAAACCCTCGCCGCGCGCTTGCCAAAATCTCCGCCCGTTTCTTTACCACCCAACCTAAAACAACGGTCGCCATCACCGGCACCAACGGAAAAACCTCGGTAGCTCATATTACACAACAATTATGGAATAGCCTTGGAAAAAAGGCCGCAAGCCTCGGTACTTTGGGTGTGTGTGGTCCTTGCAACCTTAACCTAAGCAAGCTTACTACGCCGGATCCTGTGGAACTCCATCGTTTACTCCTAAATCTCACCTCTGAGGGAATAAGTCACTTGGCACTTGAGGCCTCGAGCCATGGCCTCGATCAATACCGTCTTGATGGCGTCGATATTCAAGCAGCTGTATTTACTAATTTTACCCGTGATCATTTGGATTATCACAAAACTATGGCCTCTTACCTAGACGCCAAGCTAAGGCTCTTCCGCGAATTATTATGCAATGGTGGAACAGCTATTTCTTATTCCGGTGCCCCCGAGGCTGCTATCATTGAAGCCATTGCAAAGAGACGGCACCAAAATTATATAAGCTATGGATCAGGTTCTGCAAATATTTCGATTGTGGAGAAACGTCAGATAGACCAGGGCTGGACCGCAGCCATTCAAGCATTCGGGAAAAGCTATCCCGTAGTGCTTCGTTTTGCTGGGCAATTCCAAATACACAATTTACTCGCAGCCATAGCTTTAGTGCACTCAACTGGTACGCCACTGGAGGATATTTTCCCTGTAATTGAAACTCTCACGGGAGTGCCCGGTAGAATGCAACGCGCTGGCAGGTCGATCGGCGGCGGCACGGTTTATATTGACTACGCCCATACGCCCGATGCACTCAAAAATGCTCTCCTAACATTGCGGCCTCATATTACGAACAAACTTATATTAATATTTGGGTGTGGCGGTGACCGTGACATTGGGAAACGCGGTGAGATGGGTGCGATAGCATGCGAGTTTGCTGACCGAGTAATTGTCACTGATGATAATCCCAGAACTGAAGATGCTAGTCTCATACGCCGCAGCATATTAAAAGGATGTGCAAATGCCCGCGAAATAAGCGACCGGCGCGAAGCCATTGAAAATACTATTGCCGAATTAAAATGTGGTGATGGGCTCTTAATCGCTGGTAAAGGCCATGAAACCGGCCAGATAATTGGCGACGATGTGTTGCCATTTAATGACTTTGAAATAGCCAAAGCCGCGTTAGGAGGTGCTGCGTGAATACTCTCTGGACGCATCAGGAGGCATCAGAAGCAACCGGAGGGAAAGCATATGGCGCTTGGCAAGCAACTGGTGTGTCAATTGACAGCAGGACTGCCAAAGCGGGCGACCTCTTCGTCGCCATTACAGGACCAAATTCGGATGGCCATGATTATGTAAACTCGGCGCTCGCACGGGGTGCGGTAGCAGCCATGGTCACTAAAAGGCATGCAGATTGGGGCAAAAATGTGCCATTATTACAGGTGCCAGATGCTAATTTAGGACTTTCAGCTCTAGGGCAATTCGCACGGCAGCGGCTTAGCAAAACTGGTCGTATTATAGGTGTTACAGGAAGCGTTGGTAAGACCGGAATAAAAGAGGCGCTTCGGCATTGTTTGAGCCAACAAGCCCCCACCTCTGCGACTGAAGGGAATCTCAACAACAAATGGGGATTGCCACTTAGCCTCGCGCGCATGCCGGCTTCAACGGTATATGGCGTTTTCGAGATCGGCATGAATTGCCCGGGAGAGATCTCTTCGCTTTCCAAGATACTGCAACCTGAGATCGCAGTTATATCCAACGTGGAGGCAGTTCACACTGAATTTTTTGACAGTGTCGATGATATAGCAAGCGCGAAAGCTGAGATCTTTCATGGAATGGGAAAAAACGGGATTGCAATTTTGAACCGCGACAATCGTTATTTTGCACAAATCAAAAATCATGCTGAATTTGCTTATCTGTCTGAAATCATCAGTTTTGGCAGCAGCAAAAATGCAGATGCTCGGCTACTAAATTTTAATCTTGAAACAAACTTCAGTACAGTCGAAGCAGATATCTGTGGTGAGATTCTGAAATATCAGATCGGAGTACCAGGAGACCATTGGGTTCTCAATAGCCTAGCCGTTCTAGCTGCTGTGAAAGCCAGCGGCGGCAATATTCTTCTTGCCGCAGAATCACTGCGTGAAATGCCCCAACTTAGAGGGCGCGGTGAATGCACCAAAATTTCAACGCCTTGTGGCGACTTTATTCTTATCGATGAAAGTTATAACGCTAGCCCCGTTTCAATTCGAGCCGCACTAAAAGTGCTTTCCAATATACAGCCCAAGCCGCCTGGCAGAAGAATAGCTGTCCTTGGTGATATGCTTGAGCTAGGCATTTGCTCCAACGAGCTTCACGCAGGACTCGCCGAAGACATTGAAGAAGCCGGTGTGGACATTGTTTTCACCGTTGGAAATAGAATGGCCGCGCTAGCAAAACGACTACCTGACCAAATCATCTCATGGCATGAAATTACAAGTGATAAAATAATACCTAAGGTTATGAGTAATGTGCGAGCCGGAGACGTTATCACGATCAAAGGGTCATTTGGAAGTCGCATGGGACTAGTTGCAGATGCTCTAAGAGCACTCTGCAACGACAAAGGGGAGAACGTTATATAGATGCTTTATAACCTCCTCACCCCACTCGCCGATGATTTTGGGCCTCTAAATCTTTTCCGTTATCTGACCTTTCGCACTGGTGGTGCGATAATGACTGCACTGATAATCAGCTTCATACTTGGACCAACGATAATAATGTGGCTCAAAGGACGACAAGGAGGAGCAACTAATATCCGCGAAGATGTGCCTGAGGGGCATTTAAAGAAAGCAGGCACCCCAACAATGGGAGGCTTTCTCATCCTAATTGCTATCTTAACGAGCACACTTCTTTGGGCTGACTTAAGCAACAATTATGTTTGGTCGGTTCTATTTGTGACGTTGGGCTTTGGGGCAATCGGATTTGCTGACGATTATTTGAAATTAACAGAAAAAACTACAAAAGGTTTGAAGGGGCGCACCAAATTAGTATTTGAGATTCTTATAGCAACAGTGGCTGCATACTGGATAACTTCAATTACTCCAACACACCTAAATGAAGGCCTCACCATCCCATTTTTCAAAAATATCCTAATTGATCTGGGCTGGTTCTTCATTCCCTTCTCCGTTTTTGTTGTAGTTGGAGCATCAAATGCAGTGAATCTGACTGATGGACTAGACGGCCTTGCAATTGTGCCGGTGATGATAGCTGCTGGCTGTTTCGGCATCATCTCCTATTTAGTTGGGCACTTTGCCTATTCCGGTTACCTACAAATATACCACCTGCCAGGAGCAGGCGAATTGTCGATCTTCTGCGGAGCCCTAGTTGGGGCTAGCCTCGGATTTCTTTGGTATAATGCGCCGCCAGCCATGGTTTTTATGGGAGATACAGGCTCACTCGCTGTTGGTGGTGCTCTTGGTGCGCTCTCTGTTGTAACGAAACACGAACTGGTTCTTGCTGTTATAGGCGGCCTATTTGTACTCGAAACAATTTCGGTCATTGTACAAGTCACCTCATTCAAACTAACCGGCAAACGAGTATTTGCCATGGCACCTCTGCACCATCATTTCGAGAAAAAGGGGTGGGCAGAATCAACAATTGTTATCCGATTTTGGATAATCGCCATGGTTTTAGCGTTAATTGGCCTCTCAACTTTAAAACTGCGTTAAGGAATATTTTTAAAATATAATGATTGACCTTTCATCACATCGCGGCAGGACTATTGCACTGATGGGACTCGGTAAGTCCGGCCTCGCGACTGCTCGGAGACTTGTTAATGCAGGTGCCAAGGTATTGGCGTGGGACGATTCTGAGGTTGCAAGAAAAAATGCTGCGGATGCCGGTATCCCAATCTCCAAACTCATGTGTGCTGATTGGGCAGAAATAGATTACCTTATCCTTAGCCCAGGCATACCCCATACTCATCCAAGGCCGCACGCTGCTGCCACGGCAGCGAAAAAGGCCGGTAAAGAAATAATTGGGGATATAGAACTCCTACTGCGTGCCAACAAAAAAGCAAGTATAGTTGCTGTTACTGGCACTAATGGGAAATCAACGACGACGGCATTAATTGGACATATTCTTAAATCTGCGGGCATTGAGACTGGAATCGGAGGGAACCTTGGAACACCCGCTCTTGATCTGCCTTCATTAAATACGAACGGTGTGTACGTGTTAGAGCTCTCCTCTTATCAGTTGGAGCTTACCCCATCACTATGCCCACAGGTCGCAGTTTTACTAAATATTTCGCCCGATCACTTGGACCGTCACGGTGGATTAGAGGGCTACATAGAAGCCAAACGCCTCATATTCAGAAACCAATCAGTTGCTGATACCACATTAATCGGCGTAGACGAGGCAATCGGTAAAGATTTATGTGCCGATGCTAAAGCGAGAAATTTACAGCAGGTCATTCCTTTCTCTGGATACAAGCAGGCTCACGGTGGCATTTTTGCCGTCGATCGAGTGCTTTACGATGATCGCAACCATCGCAAACAGCCGATCGTCTCACTCCAAAGTATTAAAAACCTACCAGGCAACCATAATGTCCAAAATGCAGCAGCAGCGGTAGGAACTGCATTAACGCTTGGGGTGGCAACAGATGCTATTGCCGATGGCATTCGAAGCTTTCCTGGTCTTGCTCATCGTCAACAATGCGCAGCAATTATTGATGGTATTCGTTACATTAACGATAGTAAGGCTACAAATGCAGATGCCGCCTCTCACGCATTACAGTCATATAAAAAGATTTATTGGATAGCAGGGGGACTTGCTAAAGAAGGTGGTCTCAATGGGCTATTGGATAAGATTGGTGCAGTTCGGCATGCATTCCTAATAGGTGAAGCAGAACGTCAATTTGAGAAAGCTCTCGGCGATAAGATTCCTGTCACATGCTGCGGTAAAATGGAGACCGCCATTTATGCAGCGCACGAGCTATCACATCGAGAGCGGCTTTCAAATGCCGTTGTGCTATTGTCGCCTGCATGCGCCTCCTGGGATCAATATAAGAGCTTCGAAGAACGAGGCTCCGAGTTTTGTAGATTAACAGCTCAGTTGCCAGGAACTGAGAGAGAAATCTACTGGAGTGGCGATATGAAGGGTACATCTTGATGCCTGCTTTCGCTCGCTCAGATACATCTACACTCGGCCGCTGGTGGTGGACTATAGACCGGTGGTCATTGTTGGTTGTTGTCGCATTAGCCGCTTTTGGTCTCTTATTGGCAGCCTCAGCTAGTCCGTCAGTGGCTGAACGCCTTGGCCTCAATTCCACCTACTTTCTAAAACGCCAAGCACTCTACTTGTTTCCAGCTTTGGCACTAATGTTCTCCATCTCACTCTTTAATATTGTTCAGGTTCGACGGTTTGGCCTATTAATTTTCGCTGCCTCCTTCGGTTTACTTTGTGCAACCCCGTTAATTGGCACAGAGGTCAACGGGGCTATGCGTTGGATAAGCGTTGCAGGGTTTTCTTTGCAACCGTCTGAGTTCATCAAGCCCAGTTTCGCAATATTTTCGGCCTGGATTTTTTCAATTAACCGGCTCAACGAAAATATACCTGGCGCTAAAATCGTCTTTTGCAGTTATGCTCTTATTGTTGCTTTACTCATGGCTCAGCCGGACTTGGGCCAATCTGTCATCATAACTACCATCTGGTTTTCGCAGTGGTTCATTTCAGGGCTACCCATTATCACGATATGCGGGTTAATTTTGTTGTCAGTCATCCTTTTACTCGGCGCCTATATTTCTTTTCCACACGTGACCAGTCGTATTGATCGGTTTATTGATCCTAAAACGGGCGATACCTATCAAATTGATAAGGCATTGGAAGCATTTACGAATGGTGGAATTCTAGGAACTGGCCCTGGACAAGGAGTTGTCAAAACACGCCTACCCGATGCTCACACAGATTTTGTATTTGCCGTGGTTGGCGAGGAATTTGGTCTACTTGCTTGTCTCGTATTGGTGATTGCATTTGCCTTTGTTGTTTTGCGCGGATTCTCCCGCCTGATGCGAGAAACAGACCTGTTTGTCGTGCTGGCAGCAGCTGGATTACTTGTACAATTCGGAATTCAAGCACTTATAAATATGGGTTCTACAGTCAACCTACTGCCAACTAAGGGTATGACACTACCCTTCATTTCATATGGCGGTTCTTCACTCTTTGCATTAGCTGCTGGAATGGGGATGGCACTAGCCTTAACTCGTGCTCGTCCAAGAGGTGCAGAATGAGCAGAGCCAAAAAAATAGTTGTTCTCGCTGCCGGGGGCACCGGAGGACACCTATTTCCAGCTCAAGCTTTAGCTGAACAATTAGAACATCAAGGAGTTAGAATAAACTTAATTACAGACAAGCGTGCAACAGAAATTGGTGGTGCACTTGCTGACGTAGACACCTACCGTATCAGTGCGTTCGGCGTAAGCGGACGCAGCATAATTCGCCGCATATGCGCGGTTTTTGGCCTGTGTTTTGGATTCATCCAAGCGATACTGTTCCTGCGCGCTATTAAACCAAATGTTGTTGTAGGGTTCGGGTCATATGCATCTTTTCCTACAATGGCAGCCGCAATATTACTGAGATATCGCACAGTCATCCACGAACAAAATGCAATTCTTGGCCGTGCAAATCGATTTTTGGCCCCTAGAGTAACACGAATAGCTACTGCTTTCGAATTTGTTTCGAATCTTAAAGCAAAAGACCGACAGAAAATGGTGTGGACGGGAAATCCGTTACGCCCCGACATAGTTGCGATATCAGATAAGCCGTACCCAAAATTCAGTCAGAACTCGAATATTAATATATTGATTTTTGGTGGTAGTCAGGGCGCGACAATTTTTTCAAATATTGTCCCAAAAGCTTTGATGCTTCTGCCACAAGAAATCATTATGCGAATTCGTGTCGTTCAGCAATGCCGCGACGAAGATGTGGTCAGAGTACAAAAGATCTACAGCCAGGCGAATATAAAGGCAATCGTAAAACCATTCTTCAATGATATCGCAAACCACATTAGTTGGTGTCATCTTGTAATCTGCCGGGCCGGTGCGTCTACGCTCGCAGAATTAGCTGCTGCTGGAAGGCCTGCGATTTTAGTGCCTTTTCCGCATGCAATAGACGATCATCAAACACGTAATGCCCAAGGTCTATGTGATGCCGGAGGTGGATGGATGATCGCACAAGATTCTTTCACAGCAAGGGCACTAGCAAGCCGCCTTGAAGCGCTCTGTTCAATTGAACATACTCTCGCAATGGCAGCTGATTGTGCGACCAAGATAGGTGTGTCAAGCGCTGCAGAGCACCTATCGGGTTTAGTCATGGAAACGATAGATCCTGCTCAAGTAAGTAAGACAGATAAGAGGTCTGCGACATGAATGCATTGCCTCTTAATATTGGACTGGTTCATTTCGTTGGGATAGGTGGAATCGGCATGTCTGGCATCGCCGAAATTCTCCATAACCTCGGGCACCAGGTGCAAGGCAGCGATGTATCAGAAAATCAAAATGTAAAACGACTTAGAGGGTTAGGGATTAAAATATGTGTAGGCCACCACGAGGACAATGTTAATCAAGCCAACGTAGTCGTGATTTCTTCGGCTATAAAGATGGAAAATCCAGAAATCGCAGCAGCTCGCACGCGCCGCATTCCAGTAGTCCGTCGTGCCGAAATGTTAGCTGAATTGATGCGCCTGAAATCATCAATCGCCGTTGGCGGTACTCACGGGAAAACTACTACTACATCAATAATCGCGGCAGTTCTTGATGGTGCAGGACTTGATCCTACCGTTATAAATGGCGGTATCATTAATTCCTATGGAACGAATGCACGGCTTGGGGACGGAAAGTGGATGGTAGTTGAGGCAGATGAGTCCGATGGAACCTTTATCCGTCTACCTTCTACCATCTCTGTAGTCACCAATCTTGACCCAGAACACCTTGATTTCTACGGCGATTTCGAGGCCGAAAAAGATGCCTTCCACCACTTTATAGCGAATATCCCCTTCTATGGATTTGGAGTTCTTTGTATAGATCACCCGGAAGTTCAAAATCTGATAGGTAAAGTGTCGGATAGGCGTTTGATTACTTATGGACTCAGTCCACAAGCAGAAGTGCGCGCAATCAACCTTAAGCCGGAACCTGTTGGCGTCACTTTTGAAGTTATGATTACGCGACCGGAAGGGTCAAGGCATTTGGCCAATCGAATACTCTTGCCAATGTTCGGTGAACATAATGTCCTTAATGCATTAGCTGCCATCGCGATCGCTACCGAGTTAAAGATTGATGAAAAAGTGATATTACGGACACTAGCCGATTTTGAAGGAGTTAAGCGTCGCTTCACAAAAATAGGCCAAACAGGTGGCGTTACGATTATTGATGACTATGGGCACCATCCAGTTGAGGTTAGTGCAGCGCTAAAAGCTGCCAGATTGGCGAGCCGAGGACGAATTATCGCAGTGATTCAACCGCACCGGTATAGCCGGATAAAAGAATTATTTGAAGAGTTTTGCACATGCTTCAATGATGCGGACACCGTTATTATTGCTGATATTTATTCTGCAGGTGAGGAACCAATCCCAGGAATAGACAAGTTGGCTCTTATTGATGGCATCAAGTCACGAGGTCATAGAAACGTTTTGGCCTTGGAAAAACCCAGTGTATTACCAGCGCTTATTCATTCGATAACGAATGCGGGCGATCTAGTTATCTGCTTAGGTGCAGGAAATATTACGAAATGGGCGACTGACCTGCCTGGTGCCCTCGCTGACTACCAGGCAGCCGACGGCAAGACAGATCAATGATAAGATCCAAAAAAAATAATCGGGAAAATGCCCCCAAATTCCTCCCTCCTGTGCGTGGAGAATTACTTTTTGGCGAGAACTTGGCGCGTTATGCCTGGTTTCGAGTAGGTGGCCCTGCCGAAGTTCTGTTCCGCCCGGCCGACACCAAAGATCTCCAAGAGTTTCTTCAAAATATTCCAGCAAAGCTCTCAATAACGGTTATTGGGGTCGCGTCAAACCTCCTCATACGTGACGGAGGTGTTCCTGGTGTTGTGATACAACTGCGGAAGCCATTTAATACGATTTCGCTTGCCGAAAATACTATCACGGCGGGAGCTGGAGCTCTTGATATAAGTGTTGCACGATTTGCGCTCTCTAATGGGTTTAAGAATTTGGAATTTTTGTCAGGGATACCAGGCACCATCGGTGGAGCACTACGCATGAATGCAGGCGCTTATGGATCTGAAATTAAGGATATACTTATCACCGCAGAGGCTATTGATCGCGAGGGCAATATACATACGGTAAGCAATGATGAACTTCGGCTCACATACCGTCAGTGTCACGCTCCTAAAGACTGGATATTCCTCAAAGCGCAATTGGCTGTAATTCCCGGTAAAAAAGAGAAAATAGCTGCTAAGATGGTCGAAATTGCTGAAGCCCGCGCGCATAGCCAACCAATAAAAAAACGTACGGGGGGATCGACATTTAAAAATACTTTAGAGAAACCAGCTTGGCAGCTCATTGATGAGGCTGGATGCCGTGGACTGCGCGTGGGCGAGGCGCAGGTTTCCGAGCACCACTGTAACTTCCTCATCAATTGCGGCCATGCGAAAGCGTATGATCTGGAACACCTTGCCATGGAAGTACGACGCAGAGTCCACGAAAACTCGGGATTACTCTTGGAATGGGAACTCGATCGAGTTGGCCTTGAAAAAGAGGAGGCAGATTCGTGAGCCAAAACAAAGATAAACACATATTGGTATTAAAAGGGGGCTGGTCTGCCGAACGAAAAGTTTCTTTAGACAGTGGCGAATCATGTGCCACCGCACTGAGAGAGATAGGCTATAGGGTAACCGAGGTCGATATTAAGCGCGATATGGTCCAACTTCTAGATGCTCTCGACCCCAAACCAGATGTTGTTTTCAATGCACTTCACGGAAGATATGGTGAGGATGGCTCAATACCCGCTATTCTGAATATTCTTAAGATTCCCTACACACACTCGGGGCTACTACCTTCAGCGCTGGCAATGGACAAGTTCCAAGCAAAAACGCTGCTTCTATCAGCTGGAATACCGTTCCCGCGCGGCACTGTTGCGGACCGTAAGGCCCTCGCCTATCGCCTTCCTATTGATCCGCCGATTGTTGTGAAGCCGATAAACGAGGGCTCGAGCGTGGGAGTCCAAATTATTCGCCAAAATGCATCTTTTGTTGATTTTGAGCAATGGCAAGAGGGCCAAAAATTATTAGTTGAAGAATTCATCCCCGGCCGCGAACTGACGGTTGCAGTAATGGGTGATAAAGCTCTAGGGGTCACTGAATTACAACCAAAATCAGATTTCTATGATTTTGACGCGAAGTATACTTATGGGAAAACGATACACAAATGCCCTGCACCTATTGACGCTAATGTCTCAGCCGAAGCTATGAAATATGCAGAATTAGCCCATAAAGTTTTAGGCTGTAGAGGAATAAGTCGATCCGACTTTCGGTACAACGATACCGCTGGGGAACCCGGGAAACTTTTTATGTTAGAGGTCAATACTCAGCCTGGGATGACGTCTCTATCACTTGTACCAGAGCAAGCTGCTATGGCTGGCATAAGTTTTGCTGGGTTAGTTGATTGGATGGTGAAGCAAGCGAGGTTTGACTAGTGAGACGCAATAGGGATGAAAATGCCGGTAAGAACGCTGACAAAGTTCCATCTATTCAAACTAAAAGGGTTTTAATGGTTCCTTTACGCGCCAAAACAATGCTGCTCTCGATTACAGCGCTAGTCATTTTAGTCAGTTTTGGTGCCGGTATAGCGGTAATTCGTTATACAGAGTCGGGGAACGCCCTTTTTAATACGGTAAATCAAATTAAGAGGAATACGGCGACCGCACTTGGACTCACGATCAATGAGGTTTTGGTCACTGGCAGAAATGAAATATCTCGGAGTGAACTCCTAACAGCCCTCAAAATCCGGCGAGGAGACCCGATCCTTGGGTTTGACCCGCACGCGGCACGAGAACGTCTGCTATCTATTGGCTGGGTCGCAGATGCAGATGTTCAGAGACGGTTTCCGAATATTGTATACGTGCGCATTGTTGAGCAAAAACCTGCGGCCATATGGCAGCATAATGGTAAATTTCAGCTAATTGCTCGGAATGGCGAGGTAATTGGCAAAAATATTTCACCGCAGCATAGAGCTTTGAAAGTGCTAATAGGAAAAGACGCACCAACATACGCTGCAGACTTAATGAAAATGCTTGAGACAGAGCGTGATTTAATGAAACAAGTCACTCACGCAACCCGAGTAGGATCCCGACGTTGGAATCTACTTCTAAAACAGGGAATTGATATTCAACTACCAGCAGAACACGCTGAGACGGCGTGGCGTTATCTTGCAAGGTTGCAGCAAAACCATCAGATTTTACAGCAAAAAATTCGGGCGGTTGACTTACGTATACCCAATCGATTGACGGTTCAGGTCCTACAAAAACAAGGGACTGAACGAACCGGGAGTGAAACATGAGGCCTAACAAAACCATCGGTAAACATAGGAGTTAATTGGTATTGGCACAAGATGAAGTGATAAGTGCATTAGATATTGGCAGCAGCAAAATTACCTGTTTTATCGCCGAGAATGATCTCACTACTGGGCTTAGAGTGCTTGGAATTGGGCACCATGCAAGCAGCGGAGTGAAAGCAGGTCATATTGTGGACATGGATTCGGCTGAAAATGCTGTACGAGCAGCCGTAACAGGCGCTGAAGAGATGGCAGAGAAAACTGTTCGCAAGATTACTGTGAATATGAGTGCAGGCCTAATGCAAAGCTCAGTAAGTGCGCACCGCGTACCTGTAAGCGGTGCCACAGTTTCAGAAAGTGATCTCAACAAATTGTTAATGGAATGCCGATTAACGCAAGATACAAAAGATCGCGCCCTTGTTCATGCCATCCCAGTCGGATTCGATGTTGATGGAGAATCCGGCATCCATGACCCTCGAGGTCTGCACGGCAGAGAACTTGGTGTGAGAATGCACAGCGTTTCTATCACCACCTCGGCATTGCATAATCTCGCGAATTGTATTTCACGTTGCCACCTAGAATTGCGTGATCTTGTTATAACGCCATACGCAGCAGGCCTTGGGTGTTTGGTTGAAGACGAGTTAGACCTCGGTGTAACCATCGTTGACATAGGCGCCGGCACTACCAGCCTTGCGATCTTTTTTGACGGTGCTCTCATTCACGTTGACTCAATACCAGTAGGAGGTTGGCATATAACCAGCGATATTGCCCGCGGTCTGTCAACTCCTATTAATCAAGCTGAGCGCATTAAAACATTATATGGAAGCTGCGAGGGCGTAGCATCAGACGAGCGTACAATGATTGCTGTCCAGCAAATTGGAGAAGATGATGAGATTGCACCAGAGCAAGTTTCTAAATCCATGCTAACTGGAATTATAACGCCACGGGTCGAAGAAATACTAGAAATTGTGCGCTCTCAGATTTTAGCAAGCGGGCTCGACAAAATTGCGGGACGCCGTGCGGTTCTTACCGGAGGAGCTTGCCAATTAGAGGGTATTCCTGAGTTGGCATCAAAAATCCTTAAGAAACAGGTGCGCATTGGTCGCCCTCGCGGTATCGCCGGGTTAGGCGATGCTATGGATGGGCCAGCTTTTTCTGTGAATGCGGGTTTATTAGCCTTCGCCATCAATGATCAAGGTGAAATACGGCAAACAGCAAATGAAACCTATACAACAAGTGGCAGCCTACTCGGCCGCCTTGGAGGTTGGTTCCGTGAAAACTTCTAACCTCTTACACAAGTTTCGTATGTTTTCTCATGTTAGAGAGAGCAACGGAATGCCAGCTTACGCTGGTAACCCTGGCACTACAAAAAAGAGTGGAGGCTCTGATGACCATTAAGTTATCGATGCCCATTTCAGAACAAAAACTGAAACCAAGGATCACAGTAATCGGTGTTGGCGGCGCGGGTGGAAACGCTGTTAACAACATGATTAGCTCGAGCCTTGAGGGCGTAGAATTTCTCGTTTGTAATACAGACTCACAAGCACTTGATCAATCAATAGCAGACAATAAATTGCAGCTCGGAGTGTCCATCACCCAAGGCTTAGGGGCAGGCGCCCGACCTGAAGTAGGGCGAGCAGCAGCTGAAGAGGTTCTTGATACCATTTTGGATCAAGTTATCGGAAGTCATATGTGCTTCGTTACGGCAGGTATGGGCGGAGGTACTGGCACAGGAGCAGCTCCCGTCATTGCTCGAGCAGCAAGAGAAAACGGGATGTTGACGGTAGGTGTCGTTACCAAGCCATTTCACTTCGAAGGCGCCCAACGCATGCGCACCGCAGAAGAGGGAATCGAAGAACTAGCACAATATGTCGACACTTTGATTATCATTCCGAACCAAAATCTTTTCCGAATAGCAAATGAAAAAACCACATTTGCCGAAGCCTTCAATATGGCTGATGAGGTTCTTAATTCGGGCGTTCGCGGCGTCACTGATCTTATGGTAATGCCCGGTTTGATAAATCTCGACTTTGCAGATATTCGCACTGTAATGAGCGAAATGGGTAAAGCAATGATGGGTACAGGTGAGGCCGAAGGCGAAAGTCGTGCTATCGATGCAGCAGAGTCAGCTATCTCAAATCCATTACTCGATGACATTACAATGGAGGGAGCCAAGGGTGTGCTTATCAACATAACAGGCGGCCCAGATATAACGCTATTTGAAGTGGATGAGGCGGCAAACCGTATTCGACAGGAAGTCGATGACAATGCTAATATCCTCTTTGGGTCGACATTTGAAGATACTATGGAAGGGAAAATCCGAGTTTCAGTTGTAGCGACAGGCATTGATTCCGATTCATCAGCTCAACTGCGACCGTTGGTAAAGAAAAACGATCAGTCCAATACTGGCCAAGCCTTGGACGAGAACAGAACCTCGATCGTTGAACCTACGCCCATTGAATTGGCTGTGGAAGCGGCCAAACAATTAGATTCGAACGAATCACCTCATTCAGAATTTGCGATTGAACAACTAAAAAAAGACGAAGGTTCAACTTTATTGCCAACGTCTGCACCCGAAAAGGTTGAAATTGATCAAAATATAGTAGGATCGGAACCTATAACACGCGACCCTTTCATTCCACCCTTACCAGTAAATTCGGGAAAATCGCAAAGCGATGAGAACAAACTTGATCCATTCAGTGAAGCTGACTTCACAAATGCACAAAGCATCAAGGATCCTTCACAGAAAAGAAAACGCCCCAGTTTGTTTAAAAGACTTACAGGAGCAGCAAAGCGTGAAGAGGAAACTGAGCGTTTGGCAATGGCGGCAAGACTCAACCGCCAGCATGCAAAAACAGCGGCAGGAGAACCGATATCCTCTGAAGCAGCAAATCCTTATGCCGCTTCTGCACAAGAGAATATCACTGAACCTGCTGTGTCAGCGCCGAAGCCAACGCCTACGCCGGAAGAATCCTCACATTTACAAAGTAGTCCACCGCCTGACATTCAACTTGAAGAAATCTCAGTTACTACCGCAGCTCCAAAAGTAAAAGCTGAGCAGAGCTTACCTCCGGCACCTGTCAGCCTGCCAAAAGAAGTGCCTGTACCCAGTCCGGTCGCTTCATCACCGGACAAATCGACAACGGAAGCCGCTCCAACCGATCAATTCTCTTTATCACAAGCTGAAACAGAAATGCTCGAAATACCGGCCTTCCTTCGTCGGCAAGCAAATTAGGCATCGATAACAACTCAGAATATGATAGTTAGCAGCCGCGCAAGTGCAGTGCGGCTGCTAACATCCGAAAACTGGAGAAACAAATAGTAATAAAGAGTGATTTGAGGACGTAGGCAAGGGTTGTTAAATAATACTGGTGTCGGCGACAAAATCTGGGAAAGCTCGAAAGTGTAACTGGGTTATTATGTTTTGTTAGGGTAATTTTGCAAACTATTGCATCAGCAACACCTTTGGGAATAAGCATGCATCAAACAACAATAAGAAATGAAGTTCATTGCTCCGGTATAGGTCTTCACTCTGGCAGTGAAGTTTCAATGTCACTCCATCCAGCTGAAGCAAACACGGGTATTATATTTCGGCGCCTTGATGTCCCAGATAGTAGATCGGAAGTGCGAGCCCTTTTTGATCAGGTTATTGACACTCGGTTATGCACTACACTCGCGAACGATAGTGGTACGTCAGTTGCTACAATTGAACACCTCATGGCTGCGTTAGCTGGATGCCAGATTGATAATGTGATTATTACTATCGATGGTTGTGAAGTGCCAATTATGGACGGCAGCGCAGGACCTTTTGTGTCGCTTATCGAATGTGCCGGGATTGTAGAATTAGACTCCCCGCGAAATATAATACAGATATTGCATGAAGTCTCAGTTAACGAAGGAAATGGCAGAGCATCCATTTCCCCAACAGACCACCAGCACTCCAGCCTAAACATCAACTTGAATATCGATTTTGAACATGCAGCGATAGGCTACCAAACACTTCTCATTAGTTTGTCATCTTGGAGTTTCAAACAAGATATTTGCCACGCCCGTACATTCGGATTTTTAGAGGACGTGAAAGCGCTTCGCAAAGCAGGCCTTGCCCGTGGTGGTTCGCTTGATAATGCTATCGTTATAAGCGAAAACGGTATCCTTAACAAAGATGGCTTAAGATACGATGATGAATTCGTTCGACACAAGGCCCTCGATTGTATAGGTGATTTGTATTTGGCTGGTAATCAGATAGCTGGGTGTTTTTCCGGGGATCGTACTGGGCACAGCATTCATAACAAATTACTGCGTTGTTTATTTGCAGATCGTGAGGCTTGGAGATTAGTCCCTATGGATGAATTGACAGAAATCCCTGCACATCCGTGGAATTTCGAAAGCCAAAGGGCAATCGCCTAGTTGCCAATACGCCACCATATTGGGCATACATCAGAAAACCTGTTGGTATGAATATGTCTTAGAAAATGGTAAGTATGGTATGGCTTAATGTAATTAACTACCTAGTATTCCTGTATAGTCATTTTATTGATAGTTTGTCTAAAAAAGGTCTGAGCCCTTATGAAAGTGAGACACAGCCTACTTTATTCTTTTAGATTCTGTATGTTGCTAGCCATATTAGTCTTTACTGCCATTTCTTTAATCGGGTGCAGCGATACGATGGACTCCATATTCGGTAAGCCTGAAGAAGAGAAGAAACTGGCACCACGAACGGTAGAGCAAATATATAATGACGCTATGGACCACTTGCACGCAGGCTGGTACGAAACAGCTGCAGAACATTTCGACGAAGTAGAGCGTCAATATCCTTATTCTGCTTGGGCGACAAAATCTCAACTGATGGCTGCATATTCGCAATATCTCAAAAACCATTATGACGAGGCCATAATTTCGCTAGATCGTTTTATTGAGCTGCATCCGGGTAACCGTGATGTAGCCTATGCTCACTACCTGAAAGCGCTGAGTTATTACGAACAAATATCTGACGTAGGCCGAGACCAAAAGATGACACGGTTAGCGCTCAAGGCACTTAAAGAAGTGGTACGCAGGTATCCAAAGACGCCTTATGCACGTGATGCGCGCATAAAAATTGATTTAACGACTGACCATCTTGCCGGGAAAGAAATGAATATTGGGCGTTACTATCAACGAAAAGGTGAATTTCTTGCCGCAATAAACCGCTTTCGACGTATTATTGAGCGTTATCAAATGACAAGTCAGACTCCCGAGGCACTGCACCGTCTTACGGAATGCTACCTTGCTCTTGGCATTACTGACGAAGCGCAAATGGCAGCCGCAGTATTAGGGCACAACTATCCCGGTAATTCTTGGTACAAGGACAGCTTCGCCCTCCTCGAAGGGCAAAGGCTCCGACCTCTTAAGAAAGACGGTTCCTGGCTTAGCTGGATGTGGGATTGGGCATTATAGAGGTAAGATCATGCTGATGACGCTCAGCATCCATAATGTAGTCCTTATTAAACGATTGGAAATATCCTTTGCTCGAGGTTTATCAGTACTGACCGGAGAGACAGGAGCTGGAAAATCAATCTTATTAGATGCTTTAGGGCTAGCCTTGGGTGCGCGCTCAGATTTAAATCTTTTGCGCCAAGGGAGTGAACAAGCAACCGTTATCGCAGAATTCTCTGCGTGTCCTGACGATCCATCTACCACTCTCCTTCATGAGCATGACATTAAACACGACGGAGTTATTTTGTTACGCCGCGTCCTTGGCATAAATGGCCGCACTCGAGCATTTATCAATGACCAGCCGGTGAGTATAAATTTACTTCGCACGGTCGGGGAGACACTAGTTGAAATACAAGGTCAATTTGACGAAAGGGGCCTTATGGATCCAACCACTCACCAAGGTATTCTTGATGCCTTTGGCAATCACCAAGAGAAGGTTATGGCTACGCGAGAGGCTTTCCTAGCTATGAAAGATGCAACTACCAGATTAGTTCAGGCAGAGACAGCCATTAAAAAGGCACGAGAGGATGAAGATTATCTTCGTTATTCAGCAGATGAGCTTGTAAAACTCAATCCGGTTCGAGGGGAGGAAACAGACCTTACCAACTTGCGGCAACTTTTGATGTCTTCTGAGAAAATATTATCGGCGGTGAACGAGGCTTTTGCTGAATTAGAGGGCGACTCTGGTGCCGAAAACAAGCTAAGGAACGCGCTGAGTAGTCTTGAACGCTGTTCCAAAATTGCGGGTGAATCCCTAGAGCCTGCAATAAATACCATCGAGCGTGCCTTATTTGATACTGAAGAGGCAATGGCAAATTTACGGGATACAGCAGACGGAATCGATTTGGATGGCAAACGCCTAGAACAAATTGAGGACCGCTTGCATGCACTGCGCGACACTGCTCGAAAACACCGGGTTGAGGTCGATGAACTGCCCGAGTTAAAGAATAGGCTCCAATCAAAGATTTCGCTAATTAATGATCAATCCGATCACTTGGCAATGCTCAAAGAATCTCTTGATGCCGCCCGCAAGAACTTCCTCAGCCATGCTAGTGATCTCCAGCAGGATCGATATCGGACGAGTAAAGTGCTTGACAAGTCAGTTAACGAAGAACTGATTCCACTTAAATTAGAGAAAGCCTCCTTCCAAACCAGTGTCGAAGAACTTCCAGAAAGCCAATGGAGTGAGACTGGGATGGATCGAGTACGCTTTTTAGTCAGTACCAATCCCGGCAGCCCCTCTGGCCCATTGTCAAAGATTGCATCAGGAGGAGAACTATCACGTTTTATGCTGGCCCTACGTGTTGTTGTAACAGCGAGAGGCGGACCGGACACCCTAATCTTTGATGAGGTAGATAGCGGAGTAGGCGGAGCAACCGCTGATGCAGTTGGCGCCCGTTTGGCAGACCTTGCTCAAAAGCTACAGGTTTTGGTGGTTACACACTCTCCGCAAGTTGCTGCCCGCGGGACCTGCCATTTTAAAGTTGCAAAGTATTCAACTAGTGATGACACGGTCACTAACATCGAGGAGCTTTTTAAAAATGAAAAATGTGAAGAAGTTGCGCGTATGCTTTCGGGCAAAGAAGTAACGGATGAGGCCCGGGCTGCTGCGAGCAAACTGCTTCAAGAAAAAAATTTGTGATGCCAAAGCCAATTTCAGAGTTAAACGAAGACGAAGCAAAAGCAGAGCTTGATCGTCTTGCAAAAGAAATCGCGTATCATGATCGGCTGTATCATACAGAAGATAGGCCTGAGATATTAGATGGTGATTACGATAAACTTCGGCGTAGGAACGAGTTTATTGAGGCTCGGTTTCCAACCCTAGTACGTGCTGACAGCCCTAGTAAACGAGTTGGGGGTAAAGTTTCAGCACGATTTGAAAAAGTTCAACATTCAGTCCCAATGCTTTCACTCTCAAATGCCTTTAATGATGATGACGTTATAGAGTTTGATAATCGTATTCGACGTTTTTTAGGGCTTGTGTCCGGCACAATCATCCACACTGTTGTCGAACCAAAAATAGATGGCCTTTCCGCCACTTTGCGTTACGAGCAGGGGAAGTTCACCTTAGGTGCTACACGGGGCGACGGCACCGTTGGCGAGGAGGTAACCCAAAATTTGCGTACTATTTGTGACATTCCAAGTGCGTTACCCATTGATGCAGGGTCTATTCTCGAAATACGTGGAGAAGTCTATATGGCTAAAAGCGATTTCAACGCACTAAATGACAGACAAAAGATTATAAAACAAAAACTCTTTTCTAACCCTCGGAATGCTGCAGCTGGCAGTTTACGGCAACTTAATCCTGATATTACTGCTGAGCGGCCATTACGGTTTTTTGCCTACAGCGCCGGTGAGCAATCTTTACCCATCAGCGACACACAATGGGGTTTTTTAAAAACCTTGAACCGTTGGGGTTTTCGAGTCAATCCACTTACGCGACGCTGCACATCAATTGAAGAAATACTCTCCGCATACAATGATATCGGAGAGAGACGAGCCGAACTCGACTATGAGATTGATGGAGTTGTCATCAAGATTGATAATTTTGATTATCAGGAACGTCTTGGGACAGCAAGTCGTGCACCGCGGTGGGCGGTGGCTCTTAAATTCCCCGCGGAACAAGCTGACACGGTATTGGATAGGATAGATATACAAGTTGGCCGCACCGGAGCCTTAACCCCCGTCGCTCATTTAAAACCAGTCTCTGTCGGTGGAGTAGTAGTAAGCCGTGCAACCCTTCACAATGAGGACGAAATTAAACGTTTAGGTTTGATGCTAGGCGACACTGTGCGCATACAACGTGCTGGTGATGTGATCCCGCAAGTGGTCCAGCGCATCACAAAAGGTGGCAGCACGGCTTTCAAATTCCCGGCAAATTGTCCAGTATGTGGAAGCATTGCAGTGCGCGAGCCTGACAAAGCAGTTCGGCGGTGCACAGGTGGATTCAATTGCCCCGCCCAAACAGTCGAACGCTTGAAACATTTCATTTCACGAGATGCCTTCGATATAGAGGGTTTAGGTGCCACACATGTAAAAGATTTTTATGACGATGGTATCATAAATTCGCCATCAGATATTTTTAATTTAAAGTACCAACGCAAATCACTCATGTGCCGCGATGGCTGGGGCGAACAATCAACGTTAAAATTGCTGCAGAATATTGAGGAGAGGCGAAAAATCTCCCTCCATCGTTTCATCTATGCTCTTGGCATTCCCTCAGTCGGCCGCGTCACCGCAAAACTGTTGGCAAAGCATCTTGGATGCTTTGCCATATTAAGAGAAATTGCTCCTGCAGCCATTGACACTAATGGGCCAAGCTATCAACAACTCCTCAATATTGATGGCTTAGGACCCGTTGTGGCAAACGATATTGCAGTCTTCTTTTCTAATAAGAAAAACCAAAAACTTATTGATGACCTCAACAACATATTAGAAATACTGAATTATTCAGGGCCTGACCTTGACGGCTCCCCTATCCAAAGCAAAGTCATAGTATTCACCGGCACCCTCGAAAATATGAGCCGGAATGAGGCAAAGGCACGAGCTGAGCAACTCGGCGCAAGGGTGACCGGCTCAATTTCTCAAAGAACTGATTTTGTTGTCGCTGGCAGCAAAGCAGGAACCAAAGTTGAGAAAGCCGAAGCTCTTGGGATCAAAATACTCGATGAAAACGAGTGGTTATCAATACTTAATATGTAATAATATTTATCATTTTTTTCGACGAGATTTATCTACCGCTAGGATTACAAAAAACGCGGTTCACAGAAATGTCTTTTATAACTTATGATCGAAGTGGTCGTGTTGCAGTCTTTAACCATTTAGCTGTTTCGAGATCTACCAACGGTTCAATCAACTGACGCACAGAATTATGGTAATTGTCTAGCCATTCAATTTCACTCGATGTGAGCATTGATCGTTTTACAAGACGCGTATCTATTGGAACACATGTCAGAGTATCAAAGCCTAGCCATGCCCCTACACCGCTCCTGCTTTCATTGCGCTCGCAGACTAAGACAAGATTTTCAATTCTCACACCAAACTCACTAGCTTTATAAAACCCAGGTTCATTGGAAATGATCATGCCAGCTTCAAGGGGTATTCCACCAGAGACTTTAGAAATCCCGTGAGGACCTTCATGAACGCATAAATAAGAACCAACACCATGACCTGTTCCGTGATCATAGTCTAACCCTGCCTTCCATAGGGGTAATCGCCCAAGGACATCCAACTGACTTCCCCGAGTGCCGACAGGAAACTCAGCCGAGGCAACAGCGATATGCCCTTTCAAGACTCTCGTAAAGCAATCGATCTCTTCATTAGACGGCCTTCCGCCATTTGATCCCTCAATATAAACAGTACGAGTTACATCGGTAGTGCCATCTAAATATTGGGCGCCTGAGTCAATCAAATACAAATCACCGGGCTCGAGAAGTTTATTCGTTTGCGATGTCACATCGTAGTGGACGATCGCAGCATTAGCACCCGCCCCAGATATTGTCCTGAAGCTAAGATCGCGTATCAAATCGCAACGAGACCGGCATGCTTTTAAGTGCTCACTAGCACTGATTTCTGAAACTTCCCCCCTTGGTGCCATTTTGTCGAGCCAAGCCAGAAATTTAACCATTGCAACACCGTCTCTTATATGGGCAGCACGCGAGCCGTTCATTTCAGTTTTATTTTTGCGTGCTTTCGGCAACAAACAAGGGTCACTCCCGTTTATTAGGCGCACCCCGGAATTCTGAAGGACAGAGACCAGGTAAGTGGGCGCTACATTTTTGTCTACACCAATCGTTTCGAGCTTAGGTCCAATTTTCTGAAGAAAAGGTCCAATATGACCGATGTCATCGATAATAATTTCTTTGCCCAATGTCTCTTCCACACTCGGCAGTAATTTTCTTTTATCGATAAACCAGTACACATCTTCGTTCGCGAAGATAACTAAAAAGGAAAGGGCAAGCGGTGCATATGGTACATCTCCGCCGCGTATATTCAATATCCAAGCTATCGAATCTGGCCGTGTAATGAGCGCAGCATCCATGTTTTCTTTTAGAAGTTTGCTCGAAATAGACCTACGTTTCTCTCGTGAGGATTTTCCGGCAAAACGAATATCGTGGGTAGTGACAGCGGCTAAAGGTGCTGCCGGTTGATTAGCCCAGATTGCATCGATCGGATTTTTTTCGACCGCGACAAATTCGGCGCCTACCTCAGTAAGCTTTCGTTGGTAATTATTCTGTGTTGTATCGGTTATTAACCAAGGATCAAAAGCCAACCGTGAACCTTTTCTGAGATTATTAGCTGCCCAAGTCCACGGGCTCATTTCGGATATATTAAAAATATCATATATTGAACGATCAACCTGGTTCCGTATTTGCAGAGTATAGCGCCCATCTACAAAAATCGCTGCCTTATGTGTCATAACCACAGCCACACCGGCTGAGCCGGAAAACCCAGTTAACCATCTAAGCCTTTCACTATGTATCGGCACCGCTTCGCCCATAAACGCATCGGCACGAGGTATAACGAAGCCGTCGAATCCTGAATCTCGAAGTCTTTCACGTAGATCCGCAAGCCGAGCTTTAGGCGGTGGCCTTCGGCTGAAATCGGTTTCGATACGAGCAACTAACTCGTCCCGAGCAGACACCAATACACTTTTAAGTGAGGAGCTTGCGTGAGGTGCGATGAGCTCAATCCAATCGCAACCCAATAATTTTTCAGGCGCAGCGGCTACCCCCGCAAGAAAGTTTTCAAGCTCAGAAGAGTCAATCTTCAGACCAGACTGCCGAACTGCTTCGATTGCTATTTTTAATTTTGACATTCATGACTTCCGCGTGAGAACTCGTTCTGGTCTTTTAAGAAGTAGTGTGACCCAATCACCTAGTTGATAGGTTTTTACCAATAAAAACCCGTGTCCACGATAAGCATTCAAGACCGCTGATCGCTGATGGGACAAGAGGCCGGAGAGTACAATAAGCCCCGGCCTTTCCATATGCCCGGCCAAATTTGGCGCCAATTTAATCAAGGGGCCCGATAAGATATTGGCAATAACAAGGTCGAATGGTCCTGCTTTCGCAGCCCACCGCCCTGCTAAACCATTACTTTCTTTAACAGTTACATAAGCATGCACTCTATTAGCGCGCGCATTCGCAAAGGTGACTTTGACAGCCTCAGGATCAACGTCCACCGCCATTATTTTTTTCGTCCAGTTTTTTGCAGCCGCGATAGATAAGATACCCGAGCCGGACCCGAGATCAAGAATTCTTTTGGGGCGAGAGTTTCGAGCTAATTTCGATAACATTAGAAGACAACCGGCAGTACTTTCGTGCTCACCGCTGCCAAAGGCTGTGGCTGCATCAAGCCGAATCACCTTGTCGCTTGCCGAAACTGAACCCTTATAATGGGTTGGGCACACGCAAAATCGCCCAAGGCGTTTCGGCTTAAAAGATTCGCGATTTTCATCCAGCCAATCCACTTCAGGCAGTGGCTCACACATTATATTGGGCTCTTTAACCCCTGCAGCAGCCGATGCAATTGCTATCGCAGCACCAAGGCTTGTCCTGTCGGGCATATTGGCCGAGTAAGAAACTAGCTGCCAACAATCGCTACCCTTTATTTCAAAACTACTTGTGGCGAGTGAGAAGCGTTTTAGGGCCCCCTCGAAAACATGTGCGGCGACCCGTGGTATCACTAATTCAATTTTCCAAAAAGTCTGCTTCACGATGCAATATCCGCTTTCCTAGAAATCTTATCCTCTTCAAGGAGATTGGGGTTATTAAACAAAAGCTGCTTGATTTACGATACAAATCCAAGGTCAATTATAAAAAGACGAGCATCTTAGTCGGACAGTAAACCTCTACTGTGCTTCGGATTACACCACAAATGCTAGGAGATCCTTCTTAGGCCTTACTCAATACTTGCTTGATCCATAGTCTGTATGAATTTCGGCTAGTGTTTTTTTACAAAAGCTGCAATGACCTTTTTTGTACCTGCTTTATCAAATTTAATAGTTAAGTGGTCACCCTCTAAATCTGAAATGACTCCCATCCCAAATTTTTGATGGAAACACCGATCTCCCTTACTAAAATTATCAACACTTTCCTTGTCATTATTTGAGTCCACATCAATCAACGGTAATCCGGGGCCACGCTTCTGGAATCTCAACCAACCGGGGCCACCGGACGAAGTTTCATTAACTGAGTGTCTCGATCCTGCTGAGTTATCGAACATATCAAGTCCATTACCATATTGTACTTTTTCGCATTGCATCTCGATATGTGCTTGCGGCAGCTCTCCAATAAAACGAGAAGGAATTGCGCTATGCCATTGGTTATGTATGCGTCGATTGGCGGTGAAACTTATCCACAAATTTTTCTTTGCGCGAGTAATGCCAACATAAGCGAGACGCCTTTCCTCTTCCAATCCGGCCAGTCCATCTTGATCCAACGACCGTTGATGCGGAAAGAGCCCCTCTTCCCAGCCAGGCAAAAAAACATTGTCAAACTCTAGACCCTTGGCACTGTGGAGGGTCATAAGATTAACCATATCATCTTCCGAGTTGTCAGAATTATCCATAACAAGGCTCACGTGTTCCAGAAAGTTTGCAAGTGAGTCATAATCCTCTAACGCGGCAATCAACTCCTTGAGGTTTTCTAACTTTCCCGGAGCTTCTGGTTTCTTGCTATTTTTCCAAAATTCAGTGTAGCCAGATTCATCTAAGACAATTTCCGTTAGTTCAATATGAGGCAAATTTTCTGCCATTACACGCCATCGGTCTACATTATCGATGAAACGCCTCAAAGCATTCCGAGAAGAGGGCTTAAGCTCATCAGATTCAATGAGCTTTGTCGATGCTAGATATAGAGGGACTTTAAGATGGCGTGCAAGGCTGTGCACTGCTTGCACTGTTGCCGTTCCAATTCCACGAGCTGGCTTATTCACAATACGTTCAAAAGCAAGATCATCATCCTGCATGTTGATAATCCGAAGATAGGCTATTGAATCCCTTATTTCCTCACGTTCATAAAAGCGTGGACCCCCGATCACACGATATGGTACGCCAAGCGTTATAAAACGTTCCTCAAACTCGCGGGTCTGAAAACCAGCGCGAACCAAAATTGCTATCTCGTTAAGATGATGTTTTTTTCGTTGTAGTGCTTCCACTTCGTCCGCTATCGAGCGCGCTTCCTCCTCTCCGTCCCAAAGACTCTGTACTTTCACCTTTTCTCCGTGTTTTGCCTCTGTCCACAGTGTCTTACCAAGTCGACTTTTGTTATTTGTAATAAGTCCTGATGCAGTCCCGAGAATATGCGATGTAGATCGATAGTTTTGTTCAAGACGTATAACTTTTGCACCTGAAAAATCAGTCTCAAACTTCAAGATATTTCCTACCTCAGCACCACGCCAACCATAAATCGATTGGTCATCATCGCCGACGCAGCAAATATTCTTATGTTTTTGGGCTAAAAGCCTTAGCCACAAATACTGAGAAACATTAGTGTCTTGATATTCATCTACTAAGATAAAACGGAATAAACTTTGATACTCACTTAACACTTGGGGCGACTGATTAAATATGGCTAAACAGTGCAGAAGCAGATCTCCAAAATCCACTGCATTTAAAGTTTGTAAACGGTCCTGATATTGAGTGTATATATCTATTGCACGTCCATCGGCCAATTCTCCTGCTTCGCCTGAACCGACTTTCCCCGGCGGAAGGCCTTTATCTTTCCATCGCTGAATTGCGTTCGACAGTACACGAGCAGGCCATCGTTTATCATCAATATTTTGAGACTTTAGGATTTGTTTAAGTAATCTGATCTGATCGTCACTATCTAAAATTGTAAAGTTTGTCTTGAGCCTCACGAGTTCAGCATGCCTCCGCAGAATTCGCACTCCAAGTGAGTGAAAAGTACCAAGCCAAAGCCCATCAACCGCGCGTCCAATTAAGTTTACCAACCGCTTTTTCATTTCTCGGGCCGCCTTATTGGTAAATGTTACAGCAAGCACCTGATACGGGCTAGCGCGACCCTCGCTGAGGATATGCGCAAGACGTGTTGTAAGGACACGCGTCTTGCCAGTGCCAGCACCAGCCAGCACTAGCACGGGACCGTCTATTGCAGCGACAGCCTGTCCCTGCTCTTCATTAAGACCAGTCAAATAATTAAATTGGTTGTGTTTCTGGGTGCCGCCCGAATTAAGATTATCTAAAGGGTCGTAGTCCAATGGTTCAGTCATGGGAGAATGCGGTAGCTCGGCGGAATGAATTTATTATGCCTGTCATTTATTAAACACTCACCAGTCAATGCCAAACTCATTTCTACCGAATACCAATAGTTCGGCCTACCAGCTCGGGACAATCCAAAGATTTGTGAATTTCGCATACGTTGCTAACTCTCGCCTGTATATCGGGCGCCATCGGCGCTATTCTGCGCGTCTCCATATTCATATGCATAGAAAGAACTTCGTTGGTAGCTGCTAAAAATGACTCCTCAACATGATACATCTCATGAAAATAATGTAGAGCTTTGTTACTGCAATTAATTAACCGCGTTTCAATACGAAAAGCTTCCCCTAGTCTCAATTCGCGTTTGTAGGATACATTCATATCAACCGCAAACGTGGATACCTTGTTCCTAAGTTTGTAGTCCCTAGACAGACCCAAAAAGTTAAATAACGCGTCGGTGGCAAAATCGAAGGCAAGGACGTAATATGCAACGTTCATGTGATTATTATCATCAATCCACTCTCTTTGAACAGTGCCACTATATGAGTCGAGCGGCGCTGGTACTGTGTTTAAATCCTTAATTGCCATCTCAAATTGTCCTTAATCCGTGATCGTATCACAGCGGTGTTATCATTAAACAGCATAACCAAGATTGGGGGCCAGAAAACGTTCTGCATCAACACGGGATAATCGCCGCCGTTGTGCATAATCTAGCACTTGATCTTCTCCTATTTTACCAATACCAAAATATCGTGCTTCAGGATGAGCTAGGTAATAACCAGAGACAGATGCTGCAGGCATCATAGCAAAACTCTCAGTGAGACTTACTCCCGCATTTTTTTCTGCATCCAGGAGTTGAAATAGGCCCGGCTTTTCGCTGTGATCAGGACAAGCTGGGTAACCAGGCGCGGGTCGGATGCCTCTATACTTCTCGCGAATCAACCCTTCATTGTCTAAGGTTTCATCTGGCGAGTAGCCCCAAAATTCTGTTCTGACTCTTTCGTGCATTCGTTCGGCAAAAGCCTCGGCTAACCGATCAGCAAGCGCCTTTAATAGGATGTCATTGTAGTCATCATGATCAACAGCAAATTGAGCGATTTTTTCTTCTATGCCTATACCAGCAGTTACCGCAAACCCACCTATATAATCTGCCACTCCGGTGTTTGCTGGCGCGATAAAATCAGCGAGTGAATAATTTGGGCGTCCCGCTCTCTTTTTCATCTGTTGCCGTAAGAAAAAGATTCGTGTGCGCTCATTTTTACGAGCTTCATCGTCATAAACGATCACGTCATCCCCGTCACTATTGGCAGGGAAAAACCCGATAACGCCTCTAGCCGCGAGCCAGTTTTCCTTAACTATCTTTTCCAGCATTTCGTTTGCATCACTATACAATCCGCGAGCAACATCCCCCACAACCTTATCGTCAAGAATGTCGGGAAAATTTCCAGCTAGTTCCCAGGTTCGGAAGAACGGCGTCCAATCTATCCTTGGAACTAATTCACTGAGATCGTAATTCTCAAATGCTTTTAGCCCAAGGAAACTTGGTCGCATACAACACTCCCAGTCAAGTGCCGGACATTTAGCCCTAGCTTCTGCTAAACTAAAACGTTTGCTGGCTCGATCATTGCCATTATAACTTTTTAACGTAGCTTCGTTGTCTGCCGCAATCTCAACAAGGTACTGCTGTCGCAGGGTCTCGCTTGTGAGGCTAGTTGCCACCGCTACTGATCGAGACGCATCTAACACGTGCTTCACGGGCCCGCTATACTTAGGTGCAATTTTTACAGCAGTGTGCACCTTTGATGTAGTAGCACCTCCAATGAGCAACGGAACATTCATACCAGTACGTTCCATCTCTATCGCTACTCCGGTCATCTCTTCGAGAGACGGAGTGATCAAACCACTTAAACCGATAATATCAACTTGTTCGTCACGAGCAACTTCAAGTATTTTCTGGTACGGAACCATCACACCAAGATCTAATACCTCAAAGTTGTTACACTGCAAAACAACTCCAACTATATTTTTACCTATATCATGCACATCACCCTTGACTGTGGCGAGGAGAATTTTACCCTTTGTCCGTGAATTGGAAGCTTCAACTTTTTCCGCATTAATGTAAGGTAATAAAAGAGCCACTGACTGCTTCATAACGCGCGCACTCTTCACTACCTGTGGAAGAAACATCTGCCCAGATCCGAACAAGTCACCGACTACGTTCATACCCTCCATCAACGGGCCCTCAATCACTTCAATGGGCCGATCATGCTTTAGACGTGCTTCCTCGGTATCTACTTCGATATATTCATTTACGCCATTTACTAACGCATGCGTCAAACGCTCGCCAACGGTGCCATCACGCCAAGACAAGTCTGCTTTTTTTTCTTTCTTGTTGCCCTCAACCTGATCAGCAATCTCGAGAATACGATCGGTCGCATCTACATTGCGAGCAAAAATCACATCCTCAATACGCTCACACAAATCATTTGGTAGATCGGCGTAAACGCCCAATTGCCCTGCATTGACTATACCCATGTCCATGCCTGCTTCCACTGCGTGGAAAAGAAAAACAGCGTGCATAGCCTGCCGTAAAGGTTCGTTCCCTCGAAACGAAAAGGATAGATTACTTACACCGCCGCTCACCTTCGCATATGGCAATTGTTTTTTTATGTCTCTAGTTGCCTCTATAAAATCTAGTGCATAACGTGAATGTTCCTCGATGCCGGTAGCAACGGCGAAAATATTTGGGTCAAAAATTATGTCCTCAGGCGGAAATCCAACTATTTTGGTCAAAATTTTATAGGAGCGTTCACAAATTTCGAACTTTCGCTCTCGAGTATCGGCCTGCCCCGATTCATCAAAGGCCATCACAACAACCGCAGCTCCAAATCTACGAACCATTCTGGCTTGCTCAATAAAAGGCTTATCCCCTTCTTTTAAACTGATCGAATTTACTATTCCTTTGCCTTGGATACATTTTAAACCGGTTTCAATTACATCCCACTTCGAGGAATCAACCATGATTGGGACGCGCGAGATATCTGGCTCCGAGGCGATAAGCCGAAGGAATGTTCCCATTGCTTCTTTCGCGTCAAGCATAGCCTCGTCCATATTGACATCGACTATCTGTGCACCGTTCTCAACTTGATCACGAGCCACGTCCAACGCTGCTGTATAGTCGCCATCCATAATGAGTTTTTTAAATCGGGCTGATCCTGCAACATTCGTGCGCTCACCAACATTGACAAAGCCTGTAATGTCATCGAGCTGCATGGGCTCAAGGCCTGCCAGAGTGCATGCGTGGGGATCTATCGGAACCTTCCGGGGGGTTATCCCACGTGTCGCTTCAACAATAGCTGAAACATGCTCCGGTGTAGTGCCGCAACACCCACCAACAATATTGACAAGTTCACTTTCAGCAAATTCGGCCAGAGCATCAGCCATGAATTCTGGGGTATCATCATAGGCACCAAATTCATTAGGCAAACCAGCATTGGGATGGACACTAACAAAGGTATTCGCCATATTCGCTATCTCTTGCACGTGCGGTCTAAGTGCTTCAACGCCAAGCGCACAATTGAAGCCGATGCTCAACGGTTGGGCATGGGCGACGGAATGCCAGAAAGCCCCCGCAGTCTGACCAGATAAAGTTCGCCCAGATGCGTCAGTAATAGTGCCGGATATCATGATTGGAAGTCTTGTTCCAAGTCGGTCAAAAATCTCTAATACTGCATAGATCGCGGCCTTGCAATTTAAGGTATCAAAAACAGTTTCTATAAAAATAGTGTCAGCACCACCATCTATTAGTGCACGGGTGGAGAGAGAGTAATCACTCACCAATTCGTCAAAACTGATATTTCGAAAGCCAGGATCGTTTACATCCGGTGATATTGAGGCTGTTCGACTTGTTGGGCCGAGTACCCCAGCAACAAACCTTGGATGTGAAGGGTTATCTCTCAGAGCATCATCGGCAACCTGACGCGCGAGACGTGCGCCTTCGTAGTTAAGCTCGTAAACAAGCTCCTGCATACCGTAATCTGCTTGAGAGGTACCTGTAGAGTTGAAGGTGTTTGTTTCAATAATGTCTGCACCAACCGCAATGAAATCTCTGTGGATGTCCGTGATTAAATCCGGTTGCGATAAATTCAAAAGGTCATTATTTCCTTTCAAGTCCAGGGCCCAATCGGCAAAACGCTCGCCTCGGAAATCCTTCTCGTCTAATTGGCGCTGCTGAATCATGGTGCCCATAGCACCGTCTAAAATAAGTACGCGTTCACGCAGTAACTCAGCTAATTCCTCGCTACGATCAGTTGGCTCTGCAATCTTTTGCGGATTGAAATTACCTGTGTCCAGCAGGGACTCTGAAAGAATTTTCTGAGGGACAGAATCACTTGTCGCTTCAACAACTGCTGAAACATGCTCTGGTGCAGTGCCGCAACATTCACCAGCAACGCAGTCAGTAGGTTTTATAATTTTTTGCGGATTAAAATTACCCGTGTTCATTAGTTGATCTCGCCCGCCGGTTCGGTATTGCATCCGAGGTTATGACAAATTTCGAGTGTTAGGTCGGCCTGGTTTAAAGTGTAAAAGTGAAATTGCTCAACACCGCCAGATCTTAGTTCTTCGCAAAGTTTTGTAGCTATGTCAGTGGCAACAGCTTTCCGAGATTCCACATCATCTTCCAGCCCAATAAAACGTTCATCCAACCATGACGGAATTTCGGTTCCGCACTTAGCGGCAAAGGATTTTATACGGGGCAAATTGAACACTGGAATAATGCCTGGAATTATCGGTATTGAAACACCTGCAGCCGCTACTTTATCTCGATAACGGAAGTAGTGTTCGGGATTAAAGAAAAACTGGGTTATTGCCTGTTTTGCACCGGCCTCTGTTTTCCGTTTAAGCATGTCTATATCCGCGGCGGGTGACGGGGACTCCGGGTGCGTTTCAGGATAAGCTGCCACAGTTATTAAGAAATCACCTATCCCCTTTATTCCTGCCGTCAATGCGGCAGCATTTTCGTATCCCCTCGGATGCGGTTTATAACATCCGCTTGAGCCATCAGGTGGGTCGCCTCTCAACGCCACGATATGCCGAACGCCGACCTCCCAGTATCCTCGTATTACTGTATTCACCTCTTCAACCGTTGCCCCAACACAAGTCAAGTGCGCCGCAGGTTCAATCCCGGTCATTTCCTGCAAATGCTTGACTGTTGCGTGGGTTCTGTCCCTCGTGCTTCCTCCCGCCCCATATGTTATTGATACAAACTTCGGTTTTAAGGGGGCTAACAAGCCAACTGCTTTCCACAGGCTTCTCTCCATTTTTTCTGATGCCGGTGGGAAAAATTCAAAGCTCACACTAGTCTCGCTCATTGATATCCCCTTTCCTGCTTGGCAGGAATTTTCACTGCTGGCCACAGCTTAATCTTCAACGAGCTTCCGGAGAGGGTAACCGCAGACCGACGTTCAAGTCCGGCCTCTTCTTGCCAAGTGAACATTTCCTCATCCCCAAAACCTAGCCATTTGTGCCCACGCTCCTCAGCCAGATCTGCCTCTTGGTGTGTTGTAAAATCAATCACAACTATACTGCCACCGTCTCGCAGTACTCTGGAGGCCTCACGCAGAGCGTGACCCGGGCTTTCTGCATAATGGAGCACCAGATGGAACGTTATGAGATCAAAACTTTCATCGCTGAAGGCAAGACCATTCATATTTCCATGCCGAACGTAGCAGTTCTTTATCCCTGCGCGCTCCAAATTCACTCTCGCTACGGCCAACATGTCTCGAGACATATCAATGCCAATACCTTTCTCTACTTTAGGGGCAACCATTTCGAGAATTCTGCCGGTGCCCGTCCCGATATCTAAAAACCGGTGGACCGATTTTTGGGGCCACAGAGCCTTGAAGGCATGTTCGACCTGACTGTCATCCATATGTAAAGCTCGTATTGAGTCCCACTGAGATGCATTACGATTGAAAAACTCTAACGCTTTTGAGGCTCGATGCCTTTTTACGTCATTGAGACGCTTAGCATCACCAGAAATGATATCATCATCAAAAGGCACTGTAGACACCAGAGTTTGCAGTAATACAAGCCATTTTCCGGATTCCGAAAGTCGGTAGTAGGCGTGTGTTCCCTCTCGAAACCGGGTCAAAAGTCCAGCGTCAACCAGAACTTTCAGATGCCTAGAAATTCTCGGCTGGCTCTGTCCAGTAATTTGCATCAGTTCACTCACCGATAATTCGCCTTCGCGACAAAGGACCAAAAGCCGAAGGCGTGTTTTCTCCGCCGCAGCTTTCAGAAATTGCAATAAATCATCTATCTGTTTCATGAACTATGATCCCAAACCATTACATCAATATATAAACATATCGTTATGCAGTAAAGGAAAATGAAAATTTGGATTTTTTGATCAGCAATATTGCATGATATTTTTGCAACACCGTGCACAAAGATAAAGTATTCACGGCGCGGCAGCTTTTAATTTTAAACCTACTTGTTATAATTACAAATGTAGTTTCGGAAGCGATTGCGTTTATGAATTTTCCGTGTGATGTTGTTTGTCTAGTTTTCTAGGGCGTAATTAATTAAAACAATGATAATATAACAATTTTGCACTAAGATGCTATTTAATCGGGTTTAGCCTGCGACTGAGGGGTTTTGAAGTGGCAAAAAACAACGTACAAAAACGAGTGATTAGTTTTCGGCTCATAGCCGCGGTAATGGCAACACTGACGCTTGCTAGTTGTGCCGGTAAGCCTGGTGACGGAACAAACGATCCCTTTGAAGCAGTTAACCGCGAAATTTTCGATATAAATATGTCATTGGACAAGGCAATACTTAGGCCGTTAACCCAGGCATATGTTGATGTAATACCGGATCCGATTCGTGACATGGTGAATAACCTATTATTCCATTTGAAAGAACCAGTTACATTGGCTGGTGACATTCTACAGGGTGAATGGGATAGAGCCGGCCAAACAACCGCTCGCATAGTTGGAAATACCGCGATAGGATTTGGAATGTGGGACGTTATGGGATCGTCTGGCGCCAAGGGCCACAAGGAAGATTTGGGGCAAGCGTTGGCTGTTTGGGGTGTGCCAGAAGGTCCATATTTAGTATTACCGATATTAGGACCCTCAAACATTCGTGATGGAGCGGCCGAATTGGCGCAGTCATTGTATGATCCAGTCGATTTCGTTACAGACACTTATTTAGATTATGACACCAATTTTTTAGTGTCGAACTCGCGTACTGTGTTTACGGCAATAGACAAGCGCGCCCAAGTTTTGGGTAAACTTGCAGAGCTCGAAAAGACGTCTTTAGACTTTTACGCTACTATACGTAGCTTATATCGGCAGAAACGGGCTGACGAAATTCGCAATGGTGAATCGGGAGATGCTGTTCCAATACCAGAAATCACTCTGGAGTTGGACGAGCCAATGCTTAATGAGCCCATTGCGCAAACGAACAAAAAGTAGGTATTTTAGTTCTTTTATTACCGTATGAAACGGATAGTTTATTTAACGTGCTTCCTTCTTTTGACGGGGATAACCGGTGTAAATTGTTCGGCTGCTTCCTCTGATTTATCACCGAATAATACTAACCCAGGTGCTTTCATTGAAGACCTTGGAAAGAGGGCGCTTAGGTTGCTCAGTGACAAATCGGCTACAGAGCAACAACAAAGAAGTGCATTCAGAGCACTACTTCGAGAAGGTTTTGCTACCAGGGCCATCGGCTTTTTCGTTATAGGGAAGTACAGACGCTCCAGCAGCCGGTCTGAGATCAAAGAATTCGTCACTACCTTCGAAAATTATATTGTCGAATTATACTCATCTCAGTTTCGTAATTACTCTGGTCAATCCTTTCAAGTGGCAAAGGTACAATCAACTAGCCGACCTTCAGACTTCATCGTTACGACACATATTCATAGAGCTAATGGTGAACTGATTTTCAAAGTGGCGTTTCAAGTCCGCCAACGCGAAGGGAAGCCAAGTAAAATAGTTGACGTCAAAATTAAGGGCGTGAGTATGATTTTAGCGCAACGCGATGAGTTTACGGCATTTATTTCCCGTCATGATGGTAAATTGAGAGCACTTATCGAGGTGCTCAAAAAGCGCATTGAAAGCCTTAAAACAAACAGACAGCACGGCGACGGACCTTCCGCTGAACCAACAGACAATAATCCATGATTATGGGGTAATGGAAAAACCAAAAGCCCTACAGAACAATAATTTAAGCCCTGCGCCTATTTTGAGTTTAGCGAGTAAGCGGCCTATATTTAAGTCTATGTGGCTGATCAGCATCAGCACCTAATCTTTTGCGCCGGTCAGCCTCATAGTCTTGATAATTACCCTCAAACCACGTTACCTGGCTATTTCCTTCAAAAGCCAGGATATGAGTGGATATTCGATCGAGGAACCAACGGTCGTGACTAATTACAAGCGCAGAACCTGCGAAATCTTGGATTGCTTCCTCAAGTGCGCGCAAGGTATCGACGTCTAAATCATTAGTCGGCTCATCTAATAACAAAAAATTTGCGCCAGACCTGAGCATCTTAGCAAGGTGGACCCGGTTTCGTTCACCACCGGAGAGTTGTCCCACCTTTTTTTGCTGATCTTGACCTTTGAAATTAAAGGCCCCGACATAGGCTCGGCTTTGCATTTTCTTTTTGCCTAGATCAATCTCAGCTTCACCTTGTGCGATTTCTTCCCACACGTTTTTATCGTCATCAAGAGAATCGCGGCTTTGATCAACGTAACCGAGTTCTACCGTTTCACCCAATCGGATATTTCCGGAGTCAGGGCTCTCCTGCCCCGTAATCATACGCACAAGAGTTGATTTACCAGCACCGTTTGAGCCTATTACGCCCAACACCCCTCCTGCCGGCAACTTAAAATGAAGGTTTTCCATTAACAGGTGATCACCAAATCCCTTGCAAAGGTCATTAGCCTCAACAACGAAATCACCAAGCCGCGGGCCGGGTGGAATTATTATTTGTGCTGAGCCCGGTTCACGTTCTTCACTTTCAGCTAATAGCTTCTCATAGGCTGTTATGCGAGCCTGTGATTTAGCTTGACGCGCTCGCGGGCTAGCGTTGATCCACTCTCGTTCGCGAGATATTGTACGCGCCCTTGAATCCTCTGACCGCGCCTCTTGTTCAAGACGTTTTTGTTTTTGCTCTATCCATGCCGAGTAGTTTCCTTCGTACGGGATACCACGACCACGATCGATCTCGAGGATCCAACCAGTGACGTTATCCAAAAAATAGCGGTCGTGGGTAACCATGATCACCGTGCCCGCGTATTCACGAAGGTGCCGTTCTAACCATGCTACTGATTCTGCATCAAGATGATTCGTTGGCTCGTCTAACAACAGAAGATCTGGTTTTTGTAATAGTAACCTGCAAAGAGCAACTCGACGGCGCTCACCACCCGAAAGAGTAGTCACATCAGTACCGCCTAGAGGACAGCGAAGCGCATCCATTGCGATTTCTATGGTGCGTTCAAGATCCCAGGCATCAGCCACATCTATTTTTTCTTGTAATTCAGCCTGCTCTTCAATAAGCGTATTCATTTCAGACTCATCGGTGACCTCACCAAGTCTTTTATTTACGGCCTCAAACCGATCAACGAGCTTTTTCTTTGCTCCGAGTCCCTCTGAAATATTTTCCTCTACTGTTTTTGAAGGATCGAGTTCAGGTTCTTGCGCTAAAAGTCCTTTTGTTATTCCCTCCGCCGCCCAAGCCTCTCCAACAAATTCTGTGTCGATGCCAGCCATAATTCTCAGAAGGGTTGACTTCCCAGCACCGTTATAACCGAGCACCCCTATTTTTGCCCCAGGAATGAATGAAAGCGTAATATCTTTTAAGACTTCCCTTTTACCAGGAAAGATCTTGCTCATTTGTTTCATCACGTAGATGTATTGATAAGAATTCATATTAATTAAGTACCTTAATGGTCCGTAGTTAAGGTGTCTTAAACAAAGCGCATTCTTGTTTCAACTGCGCTTTGGATAAAAATCCCTCAGAATTTTAATAGGGAGTTATATCAGCCTGTCTTTGATACGCTCCTAGACTGACTTTTAGATGTTCATTTTAGAGGCTTCTCGCAAAAAGCCCAACTCATCATAAGAATTAGTAAATTATCGTTCTTATAGATACTAACCACCTCCATCTTTTCGTGAGAAAGATCCGTATATTATTATGGAAAATGCATGGAAATTTATCTAATGATAACATACGAACCCCGTAATAATAAAACAGTTGGTTTTTGTTTTAATTTACACTTTATAACGCATCTCAGTATCGGCACCCTAATCTTTGACATAGCGACTTATTAATGAATCTTCATACGCGTACTCTTTCTGATCATCTTGGGCTGGAAATACTTGACTCAGATCTCTCAAATATTGACGATCTAACCTTTGAGTCGATCAGGGCGTTGTGGCAACAAAATCCACTCCTCTTACTACGGCGCCAAAATCCTACGGATGAAGAATTTCTTGGGTTTAGTCGACTCTTCGGTACAATTGACGTAGTGATAGGTGGAAGTCGACCAAGCACCGAAATTCCTGAGCTTCTTTATGTTTCTAATCTCTTATCAAGCGATGGCAAGCCAATAGGAGGCCTTGGTAATAGCGAACTGGTCTGGCACACCGATCAGATTTACAGAGAAAACCCGGCCAGTGGATCAATATTTTATGGCGTTGAAATGCCGGCCGGAACAGGGAAAACATCTTTTTGCAATACTGCAGCAGCTTATGATGCGCTCCCCAATCAATTAAAAGAGCGCGTCGATCAGCTAAAGGCTATCTGCCGGTATGGCACTAAAAAACCACTATCAAGTTTAATGCGCAGCCAGATTGGAAAAACATGGCGACGTAGTGTGAAATCTCAAGAGGAACTGAAAGTCATTGAGAAGCGAACACCACCAGTCTGCCATCCAATGGTACTTGAAAACCGAATAACAGGACAGAAATCTCTATATTTCTCCCCGAATCACACTGAGTCAATTGAGGGGCTAGACCAAGATCAGGGCCAAGAGCTCATAGATGAGTTGATTGAAAATACAATAAGAGATGACTTCATATATGTTCATGATTGGCGGAATGGTGATATTATCTTGTGGGATAATGCCCGACTCTTACACCACCGCGATGGCTTCGATAACACACTACCACGGCTCGCTAAAAGGACATCGGTATTTATGAATCCAAATTACTTTGCGGTCCCGTGACATAAGTGAAGGTACAACGAACTGACAAACAAACCTAGAAAGTTTTTCATGACTGTAAACACCCAAGTTCTTCTTAAATCACGCCCCGCCGGGAAACCATCAATAGATAATTTCAAAATCATAGAAACAAAAATTCCAGACATTCAAGACGGTCAGATACTAACGCGTACAATATATCTCTCACTTGATCCTTACATGAGAGGAAGGATGAGCGACGCCAGATCTTATGCTGAGCCGGTACCGCTGGGCGGTGTAATGATTGGTGGTGCTGTCGGTATTGTAGAACAATCAAAAAATGACAGGTTTGAAGAGGGAGATATCGTTGTAACCCATACGGGCTGGCAGTCTCATCCTATTTGCGATGGACGAGGAGTAAGGAAACTGAGTCCCTCATCTGCTCCCATTTCAACGGCACTTGGGGTGCTTGGTATGCCGGGCATGACATCATATGTCGGGCTTAAACATATTGCCCTGCCCGCGGAGGGTGAAACATTGGTAGTGGCTGCAGCAACTGGTCCGGTTGGGTCTACTGTGGGTCAAATCGCAAAAATAAAAGGGTGCAGGACTGTCGGCATTGCAGGTGGAGCTGAAAAATGTGCCTACGCGAAAAGTAAATTTGGCTTTGACAATTGTATAAATCATAAATCCACCGATTTCGCAGATGAGCTTGCTGCGGCCTGCCCGGATGGAATTGATATTTATTGGGAAAATGTAGCCGGTCCTGTTCTCGAGACAGTAATACCACACCTTAATTTCTTTTCACGTATACCCGTCTGTGGCCTCATAGCTCAATATTCAATGACTGAACTACCCAGCGGAAGGGACTATTTACCCCTTCTAATGCGCTGCATACTTACAAATCGATCCAGAGTACAAGGATTTATAGTCACTGATTACAATTCTGATTTTAAGGAATTCGTCTCAACAATGACTAGCTGGGTCGAAAATAGACGCGTTGTTTTCAAAGAGCATCGTATAAAGGGCTTAGAGAATGCACCTGAAGGCCTATTAGAATTGCTTGAAGGGAACAATTTTGGAAAGGTAATAGTTGAGGTATCAAGGGATCCTACTATTTAATCTGATGCTCGTATGTCCGGTTACATACTTCACCCTCGATGGGAACTTAGATGTCAGCCAAAACAGCCCGTGGATGTCCAGCGGCGTCCTCGACGTGGAAAGTTTTTCTTATGACCCCGTCACCGTCTACTAAAACAGATATTCGAGTGGCCTTCTCCTGATCTGGACTAGCTGCAGCGCCGTATTTTATCGCTACCGATCTATCAGCATCAGAGAGAAGCACGCCCAAGTAACCTGTTTCGGCACTCCACTTCTTTAAATCTTCCGGCGTACTAAATGTTACACCTAACAACTCTGTGTTTTTATCCGCATATTCTTGGATTCGATCACGGAACCCCTGAATTTGTTTAGTTCATCCGCCGCCAAAAGCTCGTGGGAAAAACCATATCAATACCTTCTTCCCTAAATAATCTGAGAGACAAACACTATCACCATCTTGGTTGGGCAATGAGAATAGTGGTGCTGGGGTTCCTACTTCTAGCAGTGCCATATTTTCTTCTTTCTACTGTCTAACAAAAACAGAATAGCTGCGCATCTTAACACGATATATAAACTACTTAGAACATTTATGACAGATTACACTTCTCGTCATTAATTATAGAACTACACCTAGCTTAAATCTTGAAGTACTTCATCTGGGTGCTCTGAGGGCTTTACAGGCGAATAGGTTTTTACAACACGGCCATCAGGTCCTATTAAAACGGTAATACGCCCCGCTTTATCTGCCTCCGCTTCAGCTGCCCCGTAAAGACGGGAGACAGAACCATCTTCATCACTTAGGAGATCAAAGGGAAAGTCGAATTTATCCCTGAACGCCCTGTTATCGATGGTGCTATCAAAACTAATGCCAAAAATCTCACAGTTTTTTGCTTTGAAAAGTTGGATTCGATCACGGAATCCCTCACCTTCAATCGTTCAACCCGGAGTATCAGCTTTCGGATACCACCAAAGTAAAATGTTTTTCCCCATATAATCTGCCACTCTTATATTATGCCCATCTTGATTGGGTAAAACAAATTGTGGCGCCATAGATCCTTTATCTAGCAATACCATAAAAGATGTTCCTCCATAAATATGGTGAGCCGAATTCAAGTTTAACGGTGAACCGAACAATTGAAAAGCAATTTTGATTCGAGTAAGGCACAAGCAACTATGGCTTTAGAAAATCATGGTTTAATGACAAACCTATTACTCACAAGATCGAGGGTTACAATCGGATACCTCATACAGTATCATCCTTGAAATTGTACCCATCCTGTGACGCGGCAGAAAAGCGCTCCTTACTTTTACGTACAAGCTTTAAAGTGATGGATGCGCGTTTAAATTATTCATGACTCGTACTGTCAAATACTTCAAAATCCATATTTATCTGCTTATTTATGAGGTTAGGAATGCAACATAAAATTGAGGTTTTGACCGTCAACAATAGCCAAATGGAGTTGTTTACATTTTTGCCTGAAGGTAAGGGCCCGCATCCCGGCCTTGTTGTCGCGATGCATCTGCCGGTCGGACATACTGGTATAGAAAATGATAAATTTACTCTAGAAGCATGCAAGCGCTATTGTCATGCAGGGTATGCAATTTCGTGCCCATTTATTTTTCATTACTGGCCAAAAGAGGCAGAAATGAAGATAAAAAAAGATGAGTTTCGAGACGATCGTGTAATAGATGATTGTAAAGCAGCATTTGATTGGCTTGCCGAAAATGAAACTGTGGATGCTCAGCGTATAGGAATAGTCGGCCATTGTTGGGGGGGCAGAGTTGCGTGGGTGAGTGCAGTAAATAATCCCGAATACCGCGCCTGCGCCATCTTCTATGGCGGACGTATCAAATTACCAATGGGAGAGAATACCCCCAAACCAATCGAGCTTGCAAATCAGATGCCTTGCCCTGTTTTGGGATTATTTGGTAATGAAGATGAAGGGCCCTCGCCAGAAGATGTCGACGATTACGCGGCGGCTCTGAGTGCAGCGGGTATTGAACATAAATTTCATAGGTACGATGGCGCAGGGCATGGTTTTCAAGATGAGTATGCTAAAGACCGATATAATAAAGAAGCAAGTGAGGATGCTTGGGGCAAGGCCATAGCCTTTTTCAACTCCAAACTTAAATAAGCACGCTAACCATGAATCGCCGTTTTTATTCATGCAATTACTCGCTTCAATGCGCACATAACTCTAGGTATACGAAGCAAAATGGAAGAAATAGAAAAATACCTTGAATCTTACTGGGCATTCCTCTCTGTTTTTTCAGCAGGCTGTGCATTTGGTTACGCAATAGCAAATAACATGCGGGTTACAGAAATTGCACTTGATCTGTGGCAAGGTGGCGGGAGAGATTGTGTGCCTTTTTTGACACCACCATGGAACGGCCCATTAAAATATTGCAGTATTTTTTTGGCTTTCTGGATTATTCATTCAGAATCACAAAGCCTTGGGACTGAAACCTGGTTATATGGGGTTACATGTTTTTTGATTGGTTTCGCCGCTATTTACGGTTGGATTGGAGATCGTTCAAAGACCGATAGATGGCTGCCGGGAATGCATTCAAGACTTGTGCTACGTTACGGACAACTTAAAAACATGGGGCAACGGCAAAAGGCTGACAATTTAAAAATACTCGAAACGAAGTTTGTTGCACGCTATCCTCAATACCGAAGATATGCTCTGAATAAGAACGTTCCTGGCCCGTTTGAAGGATAGTCCACCACTTAGATTGTTCTACAGGCGCTTTCGTTAACAGAGCCGTAAATTTTCCGGACCGCAACTTGACAAGTGACACCGCAGTATTGGAACGCCAGCTCCCTAACCTAAGAAAGGATTGAGAAAACGCCCCACGGAGCCAGTCAATGATACAGGCGCTTCAGCAACAACAAGGCAAATACAATCTTTTCCGGCATCTGCGATGGGCTGATGCTCCTCGCCTTCTCTCATTTCAACCATGTCACCACGACTAAAGTGGCCAGCCTCATCAGTAAAAGAGCCGTCTAGTACTAAAGTCCACTCACTACCGCCGTGATCGTGGGAAGGTACTTTTTTACCACCGCGTATGGCCAACATGTAACACTCAAATTTATCATGCTTTTCTAAAAGAGGTATTTTTTTAATACCAAAGCCAGCCCACTGCCACATATCTGTATTGTCTACGTCACCACAATATCTTCTCAACGGTTGCGGAATTCCTGTCTCCAAATCGCCTGATCTCATGCCAGCTGGCGACTCTTGGCGATCCTCGATTTCCACAAGATTATCTAGGGATGCAAGTGTGTCTGCCTTCAGCTCGCGACTAATTTTTGCCGACTTGCAGTTGCTCACAAAAGCACCACCAATAGCCTCGTAATCTTCAACCTTACGCCTACAACACGGGCACAAAGCAAGATGCGTTGCAACTAAAAGGTTAATGGGCTCTGATGCCGCGCCACTGGCATAATCTAACAACAATGCGTCGTTTGGATGATGCGTTATCATATATCCAACTCCGTTAACGTCTTTTTCAACCGTTGAAAAGCTAATCTAATTCGGGATTTCACCGTACCAAGAGGTAGACCAGTCTGCGCCGCAATCTCTGCGTGCGATTTCTCTTCGAAAAAAGCAAACTTTAAAATTTCTTGTTGTTCGTTGGGCAACTCATTAATTGCTTCAGAAATTCGAGTGGAAGCTTGTTTTGCGAACACAATCTCGTCTGAACCACGGGAATTGTCATTAACCAAAACCGGATCATTTTTATCAGGTTCTGGCCGATTTTCCTTCCTTATAAGATCAATTCGTGCATTTCGCGCAATAGTAAACACCCATGTAGTGACTTTACCTTTCTTTTGGTCGAAATTGCCTGCATATCTCCATATCTTTATCATTACCTCTTGGGTCAAGTCGTCTAGCAAGGCCTCTGAAGTGCCATTTTTCCTTAAAAAACCTTTTACTTTCGGAGCCAAATGATCGAACAAATATCCGAATGATGTTTTGTCCCGATCAATAGCCACTGATGACAACCACTGCGCGAGCCGGTTATCATCACCACTTTGTACGAACGAAGAAGACTGGCTAGAATCCATGCTCTCCACGAACCCACCTAACCCAGGCAAATCCGAGCAGGGTACCGTAATTTGTTGTGTATTATCAAACGACATACAGGTAAAACGTTAGACATTTTTATTTGGATCACTTTCATATTTTTTTTGATCCAACCAAGTTGACCAGACGTTACGTATAATTAAATAATATTGATGTTCTAAATGTCAAAAGCAAATCCTAAAAAAATGAAGATCGCTGTAATTGGTGGTGGCATTAGTGGCCTCGGCTGCGCTTGGTGTCTATCTACGTGTCATAACGTAACTCTTTTCGAGCGCGAACCACAATTTGGCGGACATGCTAAAACAGTAATATTCGAAGACACGGACGCTAGTACGCCAATAGACGTTGGGTTTATAGTGTATAACCTGCGCAACTATCCCAATCTTGTTGCGCTTTTCGATCATCTAGGTGTTCAATCGGAGCCTAGTGACATGTCCTTTAGTTTCTCCGATCGTGAAAACGATTTAGAATATGAGGGCAGCCTTCGTGGGGTTTTAACCCAGCCGAAGAATCTTCTAAAAAAGCGTTACAGGCAAATGCTTTTTGATATTTTTAGATTTTTTAGGGAGGCAGAGCAGTTTTTAAACAACCCATGCGCTGATAGCCTTAGCCTTGGAGAATACTTACGAAGTGAAAAATATTCCGATGGCTTTATTTATGATCATTTGTTACCCATGGGCGCCTCGATATGGTCGGCAAATTGCTCTGAAATGCTATCGTTTCCGGCCGAGACCTTCATTAAATTTTTCAAAAATCATGCGTTGCTTGAGCCAGGCGCACGTCCCCAATGGAGAACGGTGTCTGGAGGCAGTATGAATTATATTAAAAAGGTTCTCTCGACCTTTTCCGGCACTCGTGAACTAAATTGCAGGGTGGTTTCAATCGAGCGAGATTGTGATAGCCTCATAGTTATCGCAAATAATAAACGAACCCGTTTTGATGCGGTCGTTTTCGCTTGTCATGCCAATCAAGCTTTGGAAATTTTGGGAGAACAGGCGACAAACACACAACGAAATATTTTATCATCGTTTCGTTATGCAGAAAACCTTGGAGTTTTGCACCGGGACCCAACTTTAATGCCTACCCGACGCCGCGCATGGGCAAGTTGGAATTTTATCTCGGCCAGCAGTGTTTCCGATGAGAATATCGAGCACACAAAGTCTGTGTGCGTGACCTACTGGATGAACAAACTTCAAAACATAAAAAATCCGGGCAACCTTTTCGTGACCCTAAACCCGACCCAACTAATCGAAGAGAACAAAATTATAGATACGTTCAAATATGCTCATCCTCAGTTTGACCGCAAAGCGTTAGCTGGCCAATGTGATCTCCCAAGAATACAGGGTCAAGGCGGCCTCTGGTTTTGCGGTAGCTATTGTGGCAACGGATTTCATGAAGACGGCTTAAGGGCTGGCCTCGAAGTAGCTGAAGCTTTGGGCTCGCCAGCACCTTGGGTTAATGGTGCAATCTCCAGACCGGTAACCACTGCAATTAGTTCTCGGTCATTCTTGAAAGCCAAGCAATGAAAATACAAGCACTCAAAAATCTTAGTTCGTGTTTGTATTGGGGCAAAGTCATGCACTGCAGATTATGTCCCTCCCATCATCGTTTTGCATATAGAGTGTTTTGGTTCTTGTTTGATTTGGATGAATTGCAAACGCTTGACCATAATCTAACATTTTTCGCACATAATCGCTGGGGTATTTTATCTTTCTACGATAGCGACCATGGCCCACGCGATGGCACCCGCCTTAGGAGTTGGATTGATCAACATTTAGAAACAGCTGGAATTAATTTGCGCGGCGGCTCTATTAAACTTCTATGTTTTCCTCGAATATTCGGTTTCGTATTTAACCCCCTGTCTATTTGGTATTGCTATGATAATGACGGTCTATTGCGTGCTGTGTTATATGAGGTGCGCAACACTTTCAATGAGAGTCATAGTTATCTTATAAAAATCAATTGCACGACATATTCTTCTATCCCCCCTCATGTTGTGCAAAAACGTTTTTATGTATCACCATTCCTTAAAATGGCCTGTACCTACGCATTCCGTTTAACGGAACCAAAAAAAGCAGTTACCTTGCATATCCGTCAATCGGATGAGGAGAAAACAATCCTCCTTGCCACAATGATGGGTAAACAAAAAAGCCTTGATGCCAGGACATTGGCGCTGTCGATCGTTGCATTTCCACTTATGACCATCAAAGTGGTGGCAGCCATTCATTGGGAAGCACTAAAGCTCTGGACAAAAAAGGTACCACTAGTTCCAAAACCCTTTCCTCCAAAAAATACTGTCACGATTGGGCAAAATGGCTCAGACAAGCATACGATTTCTGCATGACAGGAGTTCGAAATGGCGGGTACAAATTTCGAGAGCACTATTATGACAAATAAACGCAGTAGAAAAACGTTCGTTGAGCGACTAGGCAACGCTATCCAATTTGGCCGTCTCACAATCAAAACTCGTAAAGGCCGTACCTTCAATTTTGTTGGTGAGGAAGACGGTCCCGACGCACAACTTATATTAAAAAAATCGGGATTTGCCCGCAAACTTTTTACTGGCGGTGATGTTGGGTTTGCAGAAGCATATATGGAGGGCATTTGTGATACGCCTGACCTGACTGCACTTATCCAACTAGGAGCTTTAAATGAAGATGTTGCATGGGCTAATTTTTTGAAGGGAATCCCTATGTTCCGATGGCTCGCTCGTTTTGGGCACGCATTACGTGCGAACAGCCGTCGTGGGGCTAAACGTAATATCAAAAGCCATTATGACCTTGGCAACGAATTCTATGCGTCATGGCTCGATCCCTCAATGACTTACTCTTCTGCAGCTTATCCCGAAAGCACTTCTTCTCTCGAGAAAGCTCAAGAATACAAATATCATTTACTTCTAAGTAAACTTAACGTGAACGCATCTCACCACATCCTCGAAATTGGCTGCGGTTGGGGGGGGTTCGCAATCTATGCGGCCAAGACGACAGGCTGTAATGTAACCGCCCTAACAATATCACCAGCGCAATACAACTACGCCAAAAAGAATGTTTCAAGATTAGGACTTGAGGGGCAAATTACCATTAAGCTGTGCGATTATCGTGATATGAACGAAAAATTCGATCGAATAGTTTCTATCGAAATGCTAGAGGCAGTCGGAGAGGCCTATTGGGCAAGCTATTTTAGGAAATTTAATTCATTATTAGTCCGTGGTGGTCGCGCTGCCGTTCAAGTCATTACTATAGATGAAGCATACTGGCAAAGTTACCGCCGGAATCCTGATTTTATTCAGCAATATATCTTTCCAGGCGGCATGCTTCCGACAATTGGGAGATTACAACAAGAAGTACGGGCCGCAAAACTGAACTGGGATAGTTGCAGTAAGTTTGGGGCAGATTACGCCAGAACACTTAGGACTTGGTGCGAGACCTTCGACATGAAGTGGCCTCACATCGAAAGTTTGGGGTTTGATGAGCACTTTCGTCGTATGTGGCGATACTATTTTTGTTATTGCGAAGCTGGTTTTAACATAGGTCGCATCGACGTCGTGCATGCAATTTTGAGTCGAGATTAATTAATGATAGATCCAGCAAGTAGTGATGGTGAGCAACTGCATAACGCAAAATTAATGGCCTATGGTCAAATGGGTTTGCCTCTAGCTGGGATAAGCCTGCCACTTTATGTTTATCTACCAACGTTCTACTCCACTAGTGTGGGGCTTAGTTTGTCAACTGTTGGTTTTATATTATTTTTTGCGCGCATTTGGGACTTTATTAGTGATCCGTTATTAGGTGTACTTTCGGACCGAATAGGTGAACATAAAAACCGTCGCAAAAAATGGATCATAGCCGGGAGTCCGATATTCCTTGCAGGTCTGCTGTTGCTCTTCATACCAATAAGGGGTGCGGGGGCAATGTATCTTCTGGTAGTGAGCGTGATTTTTTATTTAGGCATCACTATGGTTACGATACCCTATTTGGCTTGGGGAGCAGAATTGGCAAAAGGGTATCACGAGCGTAGTCGCGTAACGGGTATACGAGAGTGCTTTGTGATAGTTGGAACCCTTCTAGCAGCCGCCATCCCCTATCTAGCAGGCGATAACATGCGCTTTGCAATGCAGATATTTGCAATATCAATAACGCTTATATTTACAATAAGTGTAGTTTTATTGATTACAACTACTCAAGACCAGGTCACGCAGGACATACCAAATTGGACTTGGAGGAGGTCTTTAAAGACCATTACCCAAGACACATCCTTCAAGAGATTATTATTCGCATATTTCCTAAATGGATTTGCAAACGGATTACCTGCCACCTTATTTATTCTTTTCGTCAGTCACAAGCTAGAGGCTCCTAATGAGGTCGGCCCTCTTTTAATGTTGTATTTTGCTTGTGGCATTCTTGGAATTCCAGGCTGGTTAGCCCTTAGCCGTCGCATGGACAAGCATCGCGCATGGTCACTAGCAATGGTGATAGCTTGTGTTTGCTTCCTCTCAGTATACTTTTTAAACCGAGGAGATGTTGTTTACTTCGCTTGCATCTGTGCTTTAACTGGTTTTTGCTTGGGTGCGGACCTCACTTTACCACCATCAATCCAAGCCGACATTATAGCCCGGGATAGCATTAAAAACGGAGAGGATAGAGCAGGAGCTTTTTTTGGTTTTTGGAATTTTGCTACCAAAATTGCCTTGGCAGGAGCGGTCGGCATCTCATTTCCGTTACTCGAGTGGTCTGGGTTTAGCGCTCAGGTCACTAATCAGACAGACAATGCGTTATTGATGTTGACCCTGCTCTATGGCGGCCTACCTATATTGTTTAAAGTAGGGGCAATATTTTTAATATGGAGTCACAGCCTAAATAAAGATGGGTTTAACAACGGGGATAATCATGAAGAAAATATTATTTCTCATTCTCCCAGCCTTAGGGCTTCTGACCGTGGGATGCAGCAATATGAAAATTGAAGATTTCGAAGGAAAACAGCCTAAATTCGTGTTGGAGCAATATTTTAATGGCAAGACACGAGCGTGGGGAATTGTCAAAGACAGATTTGGGAATATTCGCCGTCAGTTTACTGTTGATATGACAGGTACTTGGGACGGAAAAGTGCTCATACTCGATGAGTCGTTCAGGTATGATGACGGTGAAACTGATCAACGCGTTTGGAGGGTCCGCAAGATTAGTGACCACGACTACGTGGGTGAGGCTGAAGATGTTATCGGCAAGGCAATAGGAAAAGCTTATGGCAGCGCATTGAATTGGTCCTACACCCTTGCTCTTAAAATTGGCGGGCGCACTTGGAATGTGAAATTTGATGATTGGATGTTTTTACAGCCGGATGGTGTTTTGTTTAATAGCGCAAAAATGAGTAAATTTGGAATTACTATTGGTGAAATTACATTGTTCTTCAAGAAGCCGGACGAGAAAAGTCAAGCGAGTGCAAAAAATTCATTCGCTGTCGCCGCTGAATAGCGTTAGGCGTTGTCAATGGCTCAGGAAGGTAGTAGACGTTTTGTAAGTGAAAAGAGCATTTTATAAGGCATGTACTTTAATATCTTCATTATTATTGAGAAACGTATAGGGAACGTAATCTCGAACCTGTCAGAGTTCAGCCCTTTGTAAAGCGCGTTAACTGCATCATTTACGTCCATTAAAAAAGGCATCTTAAATTGGTTTTTGTCGGTCAGCGGTGTTTTTATGAACCCAGGATTGATGACTTGTAGCTTTATTCCGTATGTAGAAAGTTCAGGGCGAAGAGACTCTGTAAGATTAATAAGCGCTGCCTTTGATGCCCCATAAGCTGCAGCTCCGGGCAGCCCAACATACCCAGCTAGAGACGATACAACAGCAATCGCACCTGCACGTCGTGATCGCATTTTAATTACTAACGGGTGCATACAGTTTATTGTTCCAACAAAATTTAGCTGCATTAACGCCGTAACATTTTCCCCACATGTTGTCTTAGCGGTGTCTGGAACAAAAGTTCCAGCATTGAGTACTGCTAGGTTTACTGCACCGCAACTACTCTCAATCTTGTCTAATATCGCACAAATTTCAGAACTGTCTGTCACGTCAGCGGAAAATGGATATATTGCGCCACTAAGCGTTTTCGACTCCTCTGCCAGTGTATTTAAGCTTTCCACTGACCGGGCTGTGGCCGCTACAGTCCAACCTTCAGAAGCCATCTTAAGCGCTAAAGCGCGGCCGATACCCGAACTAGCACCAGTGATCCAAACAACTTTGGATTTCGTTGTCAGAGACATTGTCAACAATGACTAAAAAGTTGCTGTAATCCGACAAGCATCAATCCTAATCCTCCTTAACAGGACTGCGGTTGAGAACATAACTGAATTCAACACCGTCTACTTGGAACGCTGTTTTAACCCAATCTCCAGTTCGGGAATACCAGAGGGATAGGTCTAGGTCGCCAGTTATCACAAAATGTTTAGCAGGAATATCAACGCTAGGAGTAACCAGCACAGTGTCATTCAATTTCTCTATATTAACATCAAGCAACTTTCCATGTTGTGTATCCAATAAAACCGATTGTGTAGTAGTTTTTTGCGACCAGTAGCTAGTAGGAATTATAGTGAGGGGTGCTTCAAGGTCTCCACCAGAGCTTGAAACTCTGAACAAGCCGTTTTCAACTCTCCCTCTCACCCAATGCTTTTCGCCATCATCGTCAGTCTCAGTGTTTATGGAAAGCAGTTTTCCGTCGCGCCAGATTTCTGTGTTACGATGTCTATACGTATAAACTGGAATGAACAGTACTTTAATGTTGATATCGATCTCAATGTCGACACGCAAATCACGACCAATTTTATTAAACGTTACAGTGTGACGGCCGACTTTAGACCCGTCCTGATTAATCTGAAAAGCGATTGAGTTGAGCTCTTTCCCGTGACCTTCACCAAAAGCCAATCCAAATATAAAAACACCCGCTATAAAAAGCATTGGTTTAAAAAATCCGACTAACCAACCTAAAATTTTATTTCCCATCGGTCCCTTCTATGAGAGGACATTCCGTTGTACGGAGTTCAATAATTGCATTAGTAATGTCAAAATAAGAATTGTTGATCCAGAGACATTTACGATACGTATAAATGTATTATTAGGAGATGCAACATGAAGATCAATGGTCCTATGTCCCTTCTTCAGATTGAGGAACATCTTAAAGTTACTAATCTCCCTCTTCGCTTGGCTGCGAATTCTCCGAAAGGTTGGCCAATGGTTGTTTCACTTTGGTTTATGTACGAAGGTGGAACGCTATTCTGCACAACAAAGCGTCAAGCTAGAATTGCAAGTAGCCTTGCACAGGCACCTCGTTGTGCCTTTGAGGTTGCCAGAGAAAATGCTCCCTACTTTGGCGTACGTGGGCAGGGTGTTGCTTCGCTATCTAAAGAGAACGCGCATCGAATGCTCGAAAGGCTCGCCGATAGATACATTACTAATGATAAGCTGCAGTTTAAAAAGTGGTTATTGAGATCAACCGAAGACGAAGTGGTTATAAGCATTCGGCCTGTTACATTTCACAGTTGGGATTACCGAAAACGCATGGCAGCCTAACAACTCTGTTTCGACCATTCCTTTGAACAACAAATTTTGAAGAGAACGACACATGAATTTTGCCGATAAGATGCGTGTCGCCATTATTGGTGCATCTGGGGGAATTGGCGAGGCTCTTGTCAATCAGCTAAAAAATGACTCCCGGGTTTCGCAGCTGTACCCGATTAGCCGGACAAAAACCTTCGGCGAAACAATAATAATGAATTATGATGATGAAGAAACTATTTCCGAAGCGGCTGAATTTATAAAGGTAGACGGGCCTCTTGATTTAGTTATGGTTGCTTCCGGACTCTTACACAATAGTAGCGGAGTATACCCTGAAAAGACTTTCAAAAGCCTTGATGCAGTGTCCCTCGAGCAACTTTATCGAGTGAACGTGATTGGGCCCGCATTGGTAGCGAAGCATTTTATTCCGCTCCTATCGCTTGGTCGCAAAAGCGTCTTCGCGACCCTTGGCGCCCGTGTCGGAAGTATTACAGACAATAACTTGGGGGGGTGGTATAGCTACAGGATGGCTAAAGCGGCACTCGTTATGCTAACTCGTACGCTTGCGATTGAGACTGCTAGGCGCAACACATCCACCATCTGCATTGCGCTCCATCCGGGCACCGTTAATACATTGTTATCCAAGCCTTTCCAAAGGTCCGTACCAGGCGGCAGTTTGGTATCGCCTTCAAATGCCGCGGCTAACTTACTGCGTGTTATTGATAACGTGGGCCCTGATCAATCAGGCCATCATTTAGCGTGGGATGGCTCGCGGATACCGTATTAATAAGAGGGGTATAAAATTGCCAAATGGTGGGCCCGGCAGGACTTGAACCTGCAACCAAACCGTTATGAGCGGTTTGCTCTAACCAAATTGAGCTACGGGCCCAAAAAAAAACGACTAAAAACTCAATCCTACCGGTATTAGTAATCCAAGAAACTACGCAGCTTGCGAGACCGGCTCGGATGCTTGAGTTTTCGTAATGCTTTTGCTTCTATTTGGCGAATACGCTCTCGAGTGACTGAGAATTGTTGGCCAACCTCTTCTAATGTGTGATCAGTGTTCATTCCGATACCAAACCGCATACGAAGCACTCTTTCCTCTCTTGGAGTCAAACTGGAAAGAACGCGCGTAGTGGTTTCACGAAGATTAGAATGAATAGCAGCATCAGAGGGCAAAATTGCATTTTTGTCTTCAATAAAATCGCCGAGATGGCTATCTTCCTCATCACCAATCGGAGTTTCCAAACTAATGGGTTCTTTCGCAATTTTGAGTACCTTTCGGACTTTCTCTAGTGGCATATGCAGTTTCTCAGATAGCTCTTCCGGCGTCGGCTCTCGACCTATTTCATGCAGCATTTGACGCGATGTCCTTACCAACTTATTTATGGTTTCAATCATATGCACTGGGATACGTATCGTACGTGCTTGATCTGCTATTGAGCGGGTAATTGCCTGCCGTATCCACCACGTTGCATAGGTCGAAAATTTATAGCCCCGGCGATACTCAAACTTGTCGACCGCTTTCATCAGACCAATATTACCTTCTTGAATGAGATCAAGAAACTGAAGGCCACGGTTAGTGTATTTTTTCGCAATTGATATAACGAGACGAAGATTGGCCTCGACCATTTCTTTTTTGGCCCTGCTAGCCTCTCGTTCTCCCTGTTGCACAGATTGAACGATGCGGCGGAACTCAGGCAACGGCATAGAAATCTCGCTAGCAGTCTCAGCTATCTCTCCCCGCAACGTCGAAACATCCTTTCCATGCTTTCGAATAAAACTCTGCCACGGCCGTTTACGCAAGCCCTTCAAATAATCAAACCAATCAGGATTTAATTCGTGGCCAAAATATTGCTCCATAAATGTTTCACGCTCAACACCACAATTTACAGCCATCCGTAAAATGCGTCCTTCGCGTCGATTAAGGTTCTTATTGAAGTCGTAGAGTTGATGCACCAGTTGCTCAATCCGAGAGTTGTTGAGTTGTATACCCTCCATCAATGCTACGAGTGTTTTACGGTGACGTTCATACGTGCGCTCGGTCGACTTTGAGACCTCTTTTCCATTCTGGATCATGTTAAGTCTTTTGTCCTGAGCACGGTTTAACTTGGTATAAACAGAACTAATCTCTTTAAACTTCGATAAAATATCAGGTCTTAGTGTTTCTTCCATCGCGGCCAATGATACGGAAACATCATCGTCATCTTCATCGATTTCCTCATCCTCCGAAGTAACATCCTCGTCGTCACTATCTGGAGAGGTACCATTATTAGCAGATGTAGTTGCACCGTTATCACCCGAATTACTATTCGCCGCAGTAGGTGGCGGGGATCCGTAAGCCGCTCCATATGTACTATCGAGATCGATAATATCTCTAAGCAAAACTTCGCCTTCTGAAAGAGCATCCTGCCAGCGCGCGATAGCTCGCATCGTTAGTGCACTTTCGCATAACGACCCTATCATTTTTTCACGACCTGCCTCTATCCGCTTAGCGATGGCGATTTCGCCCTCACGCGATAGCAACTCAACAGTACCCATTTCGCGTAAATACATTCTTACAGGATCATCTGTGCGGCCAATGTCATCGTCAGAGAGGTTGCCTGCAACAGGTGAGTCCTGCTTCTCGTTGCTTGCCCCCTCTGCAGAACCCGCATTTTCATCGGGTTCCTCCGTCTCAATCACGTTTACATCCATTTCCGCAAAAAGGGTCATCGTGTCTTCAATTTTTTCAGGAGAAACCTGCCCCTGAGGCATAGCCTTATTTAGCTCATCAATTGTTATGTAACCACGTTCTTTAGCTTTCGTTATAAGCTTTTTCAAACCTGCACTCCCCATGTCCAACAGGGGACTGTCTGCAGCTTCGGCGTTAGGATTACCGTTTGCCTTTTGGTTCTTGGTTTTTTTGGCTGCCAATGCCTTTGCCATCACCTAATGCTCCCAATCGCATTTTTATTTAATAGTTACTCATAAAGTTTTTAAACTAATCAAAATCAACTTCGTTACCAACTAACATATCAACTGTTTCATCTTCCATAACCCGCCGAAAAGCCAAAAAGCGCCGTTCACTCTCTTCTGTTCCATCAACGGCAGCTACCCTGCCGCTAGCCAGTACCTCTTGCTTGCGCCTAGCCTGTGTGAATAAATTCAATGTCTGCTCAAACCCTTTCCGAGCCCGGCCCAATGGTGCAGTACAGTTATCCGTGCCGTCCGACGTGTCACGAGCAAACGCCGCATGCGACATTACCTCCTTACTGCCTAGCGAATTAACTATTTTTTTAAAACCCTGTGCATAGAGGTGGCTTTTTAAGTCATCTGCGTCAAGCCCCCGCGCGTTCCGGTACCAGTGATGGATTTCCCGAAGCAATTTGTCAAGGTCCGGCGACAAGGTTATTTCTGAGAGCGCTTCACCAAACTCATCCAAGAGGATGGGGAAATTTAGTATTGTCGCAAGCAGGACCTGCGTTCGCCGAGACCGCATTGCTAAGACATTTGCTCTTAAATTACCCGTAGACGGTTGCTCAATCCTTTGAGAGTAGCCAACCGAGCGAATAGTTTGGTTTTTTTGGGGATTACCACGTACCCGTTTATTTCGGAAGGCCTGCCAGGCTCTATCCCTAAAAATTTGCTTATAGTGTTGTTGCACACTGCCATTAGCTATTACTGAAGCTCTCTTTTCAAGACGGGCCTCTAAGTCTGCTCGCCGCTCTGGTGTTTCAAGTGTTTTTAACGTATATTCATAAGCCCAAAGCATATCAACGAGCGGCCTCGCGCCAGTTATCACTTCAGAGATTGCCTGCGATCCTTGTGCAGCAATTAAACTATCTGGGTCGTCGCCCGCCGGCAAATAAGCAAACTGAACCGAACGTCCTGGCCTTAATAATCCTAATGAGCGTTCAGCAGCTTTCATAGCGGCACGCGCACCAGCAGCATCGCCATCAAAACACAGTACGGGCTCCGAATTCAGCCTCCAAATTTCTTCCAGTTGATTTTCCGTCAAAGCCGTACCTAGAGGCGCCACTGCCCCTTTAAAGCCCGCTCGGTCTAGCGCAATCACATCCATGTATCCCTCGACGACAATAATAGGATGACCCTCGTGAGCAGCTTGACGCGCGTTGGCGAGATTATACAATGTGCGACCTTTGCTAAAGAGAACTGTATCTGGTGAATTAATATATTTTGCAGTCTTTCCATCTCCCATTAAACGTCCGCCGAACCCTACAACCCGACCACGACGATCCGTTATCGGGAAAAGAACCCGATCACGGAAAAAGGCATAAGCCGCCTTTCCATTATCGGATGCTCGAAGCAACCCGCACTCCAATAGCGAGTTCTCGGAGATACCTGCCTTTCTAAGCGCCACATGCATTGCATTCCCCGGCGGCGCATAACCCAAACGAAATTTTGAAATAATTTCGGCATCCAGTCCTCGCCCTTCAATATATTTTCGCGCATGATCTCCACATCGCTCTAGTAGGCTTTGTTGGAAGAACCTACATGCCAAATCCATTACTTCATGTAACCCCGACCGCCGCTTACTTTTGGCCCGCTCAGCAGCCGTCTCCCGAGGAACTTCCAGCCCGGCATCACGAGCGAGCTTTTCAACGGCCTCCGGAAAGCTCAGACCCTCCACAGCCATGATAAAAGAAAAAATATCTCCATGCTTTCCGCTAGAGAAACAATGATAGAAACCCTTTTCATCATTGACGGTAAAAGAGGGAGTCTTTTCATTGTTAAAGGGACTTAAGCCAACGAACTCACGACCTTGTTTTTTTAAATTGACCCGCTTGCCACAAATCTCTGAGACCGGCAACCGGGTCCTGATTTCATCAAGAAAATCTGGTGGGAAGTTCATCTTTACATACCAGTGTAATACTAGCTAAGTTGCCAAGTTTTGGTTTAACCCAAAATAAAGTAGAAAGCCTACTACCACGACAATCAATCGCGCAACCTCTAAGCTAAGCTTTGTTTTACCATTGCACTTGCCTTACTGAAATCCATCCTACCCGCATAGCGTTCGCGGAGCGAGGACATGACCGAGCCCATTTCTTTGAGACCCGATGCATTGAGTTCGTTTACCATCTGATCGACTGCAGATTTTATTTCTGCTTCGTCCATCTGTTCCGGCAAAAAAGATTCAATAATCTCAATTTCTTGCATCTCACGTGCTGCAAGTTCCGGGCGATTGCCTTTCTGATACAAGGCACTGCTATCATGCCGTTGCTTTATCATCTTTTGCAAAAGCTGAAGTATCAAATCATCACTAATGCCATCGGGATTACCGTTGGAACGCGCAGCTATATCTCGGTCTTTTAGGGCCGCCAATATCAATCGGATTGTCGAAATGGTGCAGTTTTCTTTTGATTTGATAGCTCTTTTCAACGACTCGTTGAGCTCTACGCGCAACATACTATGTTTCCTTCAAATGTTATCCTCAAAACCGTAAACAATCTAATTTACCAGTGCAACCTTTTGAAAATAAATAACATGCTGATAAATAGGGACTTTTATATTTTCTTGCTTTTAACTCGGTTGAATAATCACTTTTAAGCCATATGATTTTGCCACACCTGTTGATTTCTTGCATCATTGTGAGCTAGGTCCCTGTCATATGAATACATAATATTTGTGATGCCTTTCCTTTAAAGAGATCATCCCATATGGCTGTTGCATTAAAGTCTTCGTATATCCCGCCGCCCGAGGCAACAGGGGTTTTAGTTTTAGCGGATGGATCAGTAATGTGGGGGTTTGGAGCTGGAGCGCAGGGGGAGGCGCTCGGCGAAATCTGCTTCAATACTTCGATGACTGGATATCAAGAGATCATGACAGATCCATCTTACGCGGGTCAGTTAATCTGTTTCACGTTTCCCCATATCGGCAATATTGGCACTAATGACGAAGATATCGAATCCTTAACTCCTGCAGCACGGGGCTGTATTATTAGAGCGGACATCACTGATCCTTCCAATTGGCGTTCAACCCAAAATTTAGGCCAATGGATGAAAAATAATAAATTAGTGGCACTGACCGGCCTCGATACTAGAAAGCTTACCAGGCATATTCGAGATAAAGGTGCTACCAACGGCCTGCTAATACATAGTCAAAAACAAGTTTTTGATATTCGTAGCGCAATAGAAAAAGCGGCGTCTTTCAATGGTCTCAAAGGTATGGACCTAGCAAAAGAGGTTAGCTGCCAGAATAGTTACGAGTGGAACGAGGGCATTTGGTCACCTGTGAAGGGTAAAACTAACGCCCCTCCATCTCAGTATCACGTAGTCGCAATCGATTACGGTGCAAAGCACAATATTTTCCGGTGCCTCGCTCAACTCGGATGCAAAATTACCGTTGTACCAGCGACGACAGGAGCAAAAACCATTCTGGATCTAGAGCCTGATGGTATTTTTCTTTCTAATGGCCCGGGAGACCCTGCAGCAACGGGGGTTTATGCGGAACCCACCATTAAAGAGTTGCTTAATTCAGAAAAACCAATTTTCGGTATCTGCCTAGGGCATCAGCTTCTTGCACGTGCATTAGGAGCTAAGACAGAAAAGATGCATCATGGCCATCGAGGAGCAAATCATCCGGTCAAGAATACAGCAAATGGAAGAGTTGAAATAACGAGCCAGAACCACGGATTTGTGGTTTTAACAGAGTCACTACCAGATAACGTTGAAGTTAGTCATGTATCGTTATTCGACAACAGCCTAGAAGGCATCCAGCTCAAAAATAAACCCGTATTTTCAGTGCAATATCACCCCGAAGCTTCGCCAGGGCCACAAGACAGTCACTACTTGTTTCAAAATTTCATCCAAAACATAGAGAAAGAGTCCGAAACCCGTGCCTAAACGTACCGATCTTAAGTCAATCTGCATTATCGGGGCAGGACCAATCGTCATTGGGCAGGCTTGCGAGTTTGACTATTCGGGAACACAAGCATGCAAAGCACTGCGAGACGAGGGATACCGAGTAATTCTAATAAACTCCAATCCCGCCACGATTATGACCGACCCTGAAACAGCTGATGCTACTTATGTTGAACCAATTACACCCAAAACTGTCGCAAAAGTGCTTGAACGCGAGAAACCGGACGCTGTTCTACCAACGATGGGGGGACAGACAGCACTTAATACTGCGCTCGACCTCTTCCATGACGGTACCTTAGAACGACTTGACGTCGAGTTGATCGGGGCAAGAGCCGACGTAATTGCTAAAGCTGAGGATCGCAAATTATTTCGAGAAGCGATGACAAAAATTGGACTCCAAACACCGCGGAGTGCGCTGGTTAATAATTTGGGAGATGCTTGTGAAGCGATGAAGGAGATAGGATTGCCCGCTATTCTGCGCCCATCCTTTACACTTGGTGGTACTGGTGGGGGAATTGCATACAATCGTCAACAATTTATGGAGTTGCTAGAAACGGGTCTACGCGCCTCTCCTACCTCTGAAGTGTTGGTAGAAGAGTCGGTGCTTGGTTGGAAAGAATTTGAGATGGAGGTAGTGAGGGATAACTTAGATAATTGTATCATAATCTGCTCTATAGAAAACATTGATCCGATGGGCATTCATACCGGAGATTCAATTACTGTCGCGCCATCCCTTACACTCAGCGACAAAGAATATCAAATTCTACGCGATGCTTCGATTGCGTGCCTTCGAGAAATAGGTGTTGACACTGGCGGCTCTAACGTTCAATTCGCAATCAATCCAGAAAATGGCCGCATGGTTATCATTGAGATGAACCCGCGAGTATCGCGCTCCTCAGCATTAGCTTCAAAAGCTACCGGCTTTCCTATTGCAAAGATCGCCTCCAAACTTGCTATAGGATACACGCTTGATGAACTGACCAATGACATAACCGAGGTGACACCCGCAAGTTTTGAACCTACCATTGATTACGTTGTCACAAAAATACCACGCTTTACTTTTGAAAAGTTTGCGGGTGCAGAGCCCACACTAACTACAGCTATGAAATCAGTTGGTGAGGCAATGTCAATCGGTCGAAGTTTCACGGAAAGTCTTCAAAAAGCCCTACGCTCGATGGAGACTGGCCTGTCGGGCTTCGACGAGGTAACGCTGGCTGGAGCTAAGGATAATGATAAAAGTAAAATGTTAGGGGCATTGCGCCAGCCGATACCCTTTCGAATTCTTTTAATAGCTCAAGCATTCCGACATGGGCTTGAAATTGAGGAAATTCATGAAGCCTGCAAGGTCGACCCATGGTTTCTAAAGCAGATAAGTGAAATAGTTGAAGCTGAAGCAATGATTGTAAAGTCAGGATTACCCAAAAAAGCTTCAGAATTTCTTCGAATCAAAAAGCTTGGGTTTAGTGACTCCCGGCTGGCAAAATTAGTAAAAACGTCAGAACAAGCTGTAACTAAGGCACGCCTTAAATTGAATGTAGAGCCTGTTTTTAAACAGATAGACACTTGTGCGGCAGAATTCCCGTCTAAAACACCTTATTTATATTCCACTTATGAGGGTGACGGTTTCGAGCCAGCCGAGACGGAGGCTGAAGTATCAGATCGTGAAAAAGTTATAATTCTTGGTGGTGGCCCAAATAGGATAGGCCAAGGTATTGAATTTGACTATTGTTGTGTGCACGCTGTCTACGCGCTGCGAGACTCTGGTTACGAAACTATCATGATTAATTGTAATCCAGAAACTGTATCAACAGACTATGATACTTCTGATAGGCTTTATTTTGAACCACTGACTGCGGAAGATGTTATTTCCATTATCCGTGCCGAGCAAGAAAAAGGGCAACTGGTAGGAGTGATAGTTCAGTTTGGTGGCCAGACACCACTTAAGTTGGCCAATGCCTTAGAAAAAGTTGGAGTACCTATCCTTGGAACATCACCGGATGCAATTGATTTAGCCGAGGACCGAGCACGATTCCAAACTCTTTTAAAGACACTTAAACTGCGACAGCCAGATGCGGGAACTGCGACCTCACTGTCACAAGCACGCAAAATTGCAACAAAAATTGGTTACCCTGTTTTATTAAGGCCATCTTATGTGTTAGGTGGCAGGGCGATGGAGTTGATCCATGATGAGACTGAATTGAAGCGCTACATGACAACTGCGGTGCGCGTGTCCGGCGATCATCCAGTTCTAGTGGACCACTTCCTAGCTGGCGCAATTGAAGTAGACGTAGACGCACTGGCTGATGGCGAAGAGGTAGTTATCGCGGGTATCATGGAACATATTGAAGAAGCCGGTATTCATTCCGGAGACAGCGCGTGCTCCTTACCACCTTACTCGCTTCCAGACCAGATCATTACCGAGATTAAGCGGCAAACCAAAGAACTTGCTATGGCTCTAGGTGTTGTCGGACTCATGAATGTGCAATATGCAATCAAAGATAAAAAAGTATTCTTAATAGAAGTCAATCCGCGCGCAAGCAGAACTGTTCCCTTTGTTGCAAAAGCTACAGGTATAGCTATCGCTAAAATTGCTGCGAGATTAATGACTGGAGAAAAAATAAAGAACTTTAAATTTGCGTCGGCTGCAAATTCTCAACATGTGGCAGTAAAAGAGGCAGTGTTTCCTTTCGCACGTTTTCCAGGAGTTGATGTAGTACTTGGCCCCGAAATGAAATCCACTGGTGAAGTTATGGGTATCGACTGCGATTTTGGCCGTGCATTCGCCAAGTCGCAATTAGGAGGTGGGGTCAAGCTCCCGAAAACTGGCTGCGTTTTCATCTCAGTAAAAGACCAAGACAAGGGCTTATTTATTGATCCTGCACGCGAATTAATAAAACTTGGCTTTACATTAATTGCCACCCGCGGCACCGCACGGTTCCTAGCTGCAGCAGGCTTGCCAATCAGCAACGTTAATAAGGTTGCAGAGGGACAGCCCCATATTGTTGACGCCATAATTAATGGTGATGTGCAGCTCGTATTTAACACCACCGAAGACGTTCAGGCTATAAAAGACAGTTTTAGCATCCGTCGTACAGCTCTTCTGCATTCGGTACCCTATTACACAACATTTGCTGGTGCTCGTGCGGCAATAATGGCAATTACTGCCATAAAACAAGGGACACTTGATGTGGCACCGTTGCAATCCTACTTCAATTGAGTAAAGTAACCGATTATGCCTCCGTCCACGAAGAATGTGGAAAAAAATATAGTTTTGAGTGTATGATGCAAGCCTGCACAGAACATTAACTTGGTGATTCAAATGGAACGCTTCCCAATTACAGCCGATGGAGCATCGCGGATGCAAGACGAGTTGCGAAGTCTCAAGGCAGTCGACCGGCCTGCAATAATCAAAGCCATAGCAGCAGCGCGTGAGCATGGAGATTTGTCCGAGAATGCGGAATACCACGCTGCACGTGAGCAACAGAGTTTCATTGAAGGACGCATAATGGAGCTCGAGGATAAAACAAGTCGCATGGATATAATCGACGTTAAAGCTTTAAAAGGAAAACAGGTAAAGTTTGGAGCAACTGTTACCGTTGCCGACGAGGATACAGACGAAAAGTCAACATTCCAGATTGTTGGCGAGTATGAAGCTGACCCTGGCAATGGTCGTATATCGGTAACATCGCCAATTGCTCGTGCACTAATTGGAAAAACAGCCGGTGATAGTGCAGAAGTGAACACACCCCGCGGGCAAAAAGACTACGAAATTATCAAAGTGGGCTACAAATAATATTGGACTGCAATATTTTCAAAAAGTCTTTATTTGGAGTGCGCAGTTTTGAATGGGAGCTAATGATGTCCATGGCGCATCCATTTTAATCGGAAACTTTTTTTGGATACTGTTATTTCACGATATTATGTTATAGCGGGACCAACACTCGCTAAAATATACAGACCATCAGTTTTATTTGTGTCAATGAAACTGATGGTCTGTCTAGTTCTGCGGATGCGGTAGAGTATATTTAGGCACAACTCAACCAAATTCGCATCATTCAAGAGTGGTGTTCATAACATTCGTATTTTTTTCAATTGGCACACCGAAGTCCTGTTTCGACGCTCTTATTGCTAGTGCCGACTTAACGTGGCTGACATTAGGAGCTGCGGTAAGAGTGGAGGTTAAAAAGTTGTTGTAGGACTCCCAGTCACTGGCCACAATGCGCAATAAAAAATCTGTATCCCCTGCGAGCATATAGCAATCGCGTACTTGAGGCCAACCCTCAACCAGCGCCTCAAACGCGGCAAGGTCGTTGTCAGCTTGGCTTTTGAGTCCTACCTGTGCAAAAACTGTCACTCCATAACCAAGCATTTCGCCATCAATGTCCGCATGATAGCCGCGGATAACGCCAGATTTTTCTAGTGCTCTAACACGCCGCAAACACGGCGGAGCGGAAATATTCGCACGACGTGCCAAGTCTACATTAGTCATTCGTCCACTAGCCTGTAAATCTTGTAGAATACTTAGATCAATATCGTCTAACTTTACCCTGCCCATAGCGATGTTCCTTTTTTTATCGCGTAATAATATTACAAAGATTAAAATGTGCGAAACACTATGTCGACTGAAATGACACAACGCTAACTAAGCAAAAATGGATCTGTAGAGCCTTTGCCTATTAATTCTCTCTCAATCTGGACAGTAACCGATGGTAAAATCGGTATGGCTAATCAGTGCCTTGGATTGGCTGAAGCATTGCTTAATTTAGTTAATAAGGGAACTATTGTAGAAAAAGTCATTCTCCCGAAAGCACCGTGGAAATGGCTGCCAGCCAGGATGTGGCCCTCTTTCATAGATTGCGCAGGACCTGGTAGCGATGCGATCGAAATGCCATGGCCCGATGTCGTTATCGGCTGTGGACGTAATGCCGTGGGTCCATCGCTGGCAATCAAATCTCGGAGTTCCGGGGTAACATTCATCATCCATGTCCAACACCCTCGAATAAAAATATCGCATTACGATCTAATTTCCGCCCCTATACATGATGGGTTAAGTGGTAAAAATGTTATTCAGGTTAATGGATCCATGCACCGTATCACACCTAAAATGCTTACATCTGCCTCACGTCAGTTCTCAAAAATTATTGATCCATTGCCCCACCCTAGAATTGCAGTTCTCATCGGCGGAAGTAATAGTAGTTATAACATGACTGCCGGAAATATCAGGCGTATTGCACTAGACTTGGTGGCCATCAATGAACAAACGGGAGCCGGACTGATGATTACTACATCGCGTCGGACAACCAAGGCCAACTCTGAAGTTCTACGCAGTGCAATTAAGAATATTCCAAATGTTTTTTGGGATGGGACGGGGGAAAACCCATACTATGCGTTTCTTTCTAGCGCTGATGCAATCATTGTAACGTGCGACTCTGTCAATATGATTACAGAGGCAGCTTCCTCAGGTAAACCATTACTCATAGCGGAGCTTGACGGGCAAAATCGCAAGCTAGAAGCCTTTCACCAGTCGCTTTATCGTCAAGGTATTGCTAGACCATTTAAAGGTTATTTAGAAGATTGGAGGTACCAGCCCTTAAATGAACCAGAACGGGTAGCACGAGAAGCACTTAGGCGTATCGAAGCAGCCCAAAAATGATACCTTTCATGGCGTTTCACTTATTAATTGATCTCCGCTATGCTAAGAAAATGGAAACGCATTATACAACAACTATGATCAGGTATGTCCGATGTTAAATTTCGCAGCCTTGCGTGACATACCTCTTGAGCATGCCCCTTTTGAACACTTAATAGTCCCAAATTTTATTTGTGATACAGCTCTTGCCGATATAAATAAGAGTTTTCCTGTAATTCGACATCCTGGCAGTTTTCCCGTAAGCGCTCTAAGAATAAATGGGGCTTTCAAAAATTGCGTTGATCACCTCAGAGGAAAAGAGTTCGAACAGGCAATTGGCGAGAAGTTCTCGATTGATCTTTCAAACCAGCCAAACATGTTGACGATCCGGGGACAATGTCGGGCTCAAGATGGAAAAATACACCGTGACTCCGGCGGGAAAATTATAACTGTATTAGTTTATTTAAACGGGCACTGGGATCAATCGGGCGGGCAGCTTCGCCTTTTGCGCTCAGAATATGATATCGAAGACTATTCAGTAACGGTTCCACCCGTCGCAGGTACGCTACTTGCCTTTCGTTGTTCTGACAATGCCTGGCATGGCCACAAATCTTATGTGGGAGAACGGCGTTCCATGCAATTAAACTGGGTTAGAGGCCGGTCCTATTTGTGGAGAGAAGCTTTACGGCACAATTTATCCGCAATATTGAAGAATTTTGGTCGCCGGTATGCGGCCCGGAAAAAATAAATGGATACAGAATGCCCTTAAACATAGAAACATTTAGTAATAAGACAGGCGGTTTCAGCGCATTCAAGGCTATTGGCCACCCATTAGTTATGAAAAAAGCATTAGCCCTGATTTCTCAGCTAGCTGAGAGCGGGCCAATATCAATCTTTGATCCGCAAGGACTAGCAAACGCTTTCGCAGAGGTGCATGACTGCAGTCGATTGCAAATTAACGGTTGCTACGTACAAGACGTTGAGATGATCGGTACTGAGATTTTCGGACTAGAGGCACAATCCATAAATGAATTATCTCCGAGCATGGCTAGTACAATTTTCGTTGTCACCTTCGACGCAGCGAGGGTAATAGAAAATATTAGTCACATTTTAGGATCCAATACCAAAATCTTCAGTCTCGATGATATGCGTCTTGAGGATAAGATGCTAACTAATCCACATCGTTATTTGGACCCAATGAATTTCGCAACAAATTTCGCATTTTTTAGAGACACTGGGACCAACCACACTCGGCTAGTAAGCGCTAACTATTGGGCGGGTTATGGGGCTAAAAATATAAAGATTTGGTGTAGGCTTTTTAGCAATACAGGCGATATTCTCGCAGACTGGGAACATCACTTGGATGATAAAGTTTCCACTATTGTTATTGACTCTGCAGAAATACGTCGACGTTTTGAACTTAAAGACTTTTCAGGCCAGCTATTTCTTCATGTTGTGGGTGTGGCTGGACATGACGTAGTAAAATATGCACTTGATACCTATGGTAATGATAACACGGCGCTCTCATGCACACACGATGCTAATGCATGGCCTGCAGACTTATATGGTGGTCTGCCGGCCCCTAGATTGGGTGAGAAGGTGGTGCTTTGGGTCCAAAATAGTCACCCATGTCCCATTACAAAAGGCGCAATCGGACTAAATCGGATGGGTGATAAAAATATAGTTTGGCTTGACAGGGAAATACCCCCATTTGCCTCTTTCCCATTAGATATTTCAACTCTACTACCCGATATTAAATGGCCGGCCCAGATTGAGATAAATGCTGGTAAACATTTTGTCAGACCGCGTTATGAAATAACAACGGCCCAAGGTAGGTGTCGCATAAGCCATCCGAATGTCGAGCGCAGTGACTTAAAAACTGACGCCAAAATTCCAGAGCTCAATACATATTTAGGTAAGGGTTATCTTTTACCAGCCCCCATACTGCCTTACGAACGGTTCAAAACAACAATACTTCCAACACCCATGGCTACTAATCAGGAGAATTTACCGGTCGCTGCTGTCGCTTACGATCATGAGGGTAATGAGATTGCACGACATGCCTTCGGATGTTTAAAAAGAAATCACGAGGAATATTTAGATGCAGATCTTTGGCTAGAAAGCAGCGTAGAGAAATGTTTGAAGGCTGGTTATGGCCACGTCGAATTAGTTTATGACTTCTCTGATGGTGGTGACGCGGATGGATGGCTTCACGGATTATTCCGTTATGAGGATAGGCATAGCGGTCACGCCGCGGAGACCAGCTTCGGAGCACATATTTTTAACAGCATCCTTACATATAAGGATGAACCACAATCGTATGCCGGTCCCCCACCTGGATTGAGCACTCGTCTTTTTCTACGTACCGGACGCAAACCGCAAGATGCGTTATGCCACTTGATCTATCCCGCTTCCACTCCGTGGCATACATTCAGTCAAACAGAATTAATCTTGCACAACCGAAGTGGCCAAGTTGTTTCAACCGAAAACATTGCCATCCCGTGTGGAGGATCATTGTATTTTCATTACAGTGAAACCTTTGACAAAGCCAGTATCGCAAAAGCCGGAGATGATTCTTATATACTTATTCGGGATAAGACTTGCCGGCTTTTTGGCTACCATGGGCTCACTGACCACGAAAATAGTTTTAGCCTAGACCACATGTTCGGTTTTTAAGAATAGGGCACGGGGATGGCAATCGACTGGGACAAACTTCGTGTCTTTCATGCCGTTGCAGAAGCTGGAAGTTTCACCCATGCCGTAAATACATTGAATTTGAGCCAATCAGCTATTAGCAGGCAAATAAGCACACTAGAAACCAGCCTCGAAAACACTTTGTTTCATCGCCATGCGCGTGGTTTAGTTCTCACCGAGCACGGAGAAAACCTCTACCGAACAACCCACGACGTTTTCCATAAACTCGCCATGGTTGAGGCCCAAATCACGGAAGATAAAAAACGCCCAAGCGGACCTTTAAAAATTACCACCACTGTGGCACTTGGATCGCTTTGGCTCACTCCACGAATAAAAGAATTTATAGATACCTACCCGGAAGTCGAGGTGCATTTGGTTTTAACAGATGGTGAACTTGACCTCAGCATGCGGGAGGCTGATATCGGTATTCGGCTTTCGCCACCACGCCAACCGGATCTCATTCAACGGACCCTGATGCTGGTGAAATCGCATGTCTATGCATCGCCAGAATACCTCAAAGAAAAGGGCACCCCTAAGACGCCCGAAGAACTAGACGACCACAGATTGATTGTTTACGGCCGCGACTTATCGCCACCGGTACCCTCCATTAACTGGCTACTCGACTTAGGTGCAACGACAGGACGAAAAAGAGAACCTGTGCTTACTGTAAACAATCTTTACGGCGTTTATCGGGCAGCACGAGGTGGACTTGGTCTTGCGGGCTTGCCCGATTATATGATTGCGCACGACAGTAATTTAGTAAAAGTTTTGCCGAATTTCGGTGGGCCGGAAATTCAAGCTGTTTTTGTTTACCCAGAGGAATTACGACATTCAAAAAGAATAGCGGTCTTCAGAGATTTTTTGCTAAGCCAAGTGGTTCAGAAACCCTTTCAGTCCTGTCCAGACTAAACCATGTTCCACATAGAGGTGTTAGTCGACTAAATAGCTCGATTTCGTGACGCAAAATGAACTATTGGGGACGTGATTGCTCCCAAAAAAATAGCAGTCAAAGCAAAATAGTCACACCTAAGTGCCTCAATCCCAATAAGTATAATATTTTCAACAATGTTGTTTTCACTCAATGCTGCAATTAACGATACAGCTCGGCACCCAATTTTCCCCTCATCCCAGAGTACAAATTAGCCACAAACTCTCCATACCCATTATATATTACGGTGGGAACTCTATTTGTTTTCCCAAGAGGCTGTTCAGTTGCTTGGCTCCAACGCGGATGGCCAACCTTCGGATTGACATTTGCCCAGAATCCGTATTCCCCACCTTGCGTCTTCTCCCAAAATGTTTTTGGGCGATCTCTTACAAAGGTAAACCTTGTGATTGATTTAATTGACTTAAATCCATACTTCCAAGGGACCACAAGACGCAATGGTGCTCCATTTTGTTTGGGAATAGGCTTGCCGTACATGCCCGTTGCAATAAACGACAGCTCATTTGCAGCTTCGGCCATAGTGAGACATTCCACATATGGCCAATCATACCATGTTTGGCGCACACCCGGCATGTATGCATCGTCTGCGATTGTTTCCATTTTCAGATACTTTGCCTCTGAATTGGGTACGGCAAGATCAAGTAATGAACGTAATGAAAAGCCACTCCAAGGAACAATCATTGACCAAGCTTCAACACACCGAAAACGGTAGACTCTCTCTTCGAGTTGTACTCGTCTTAACAAACTGTCAAAGTCAATGTTAATTTCTTTTTCAACCTCTCCATCAATGAGAATTCGCCAAGGGTCAATTTTCATAGCTTGGGCGGCAGGCGCGATATTTTTATGACTTCCAAATTCATAGAAGTTGTTATATCGGGTAGCTAAGCTCTCTTCTGTCACAGGTCGATCTACAGCGTATTTTCGGTTCCGTGCAACCGGATACAGATTTGATTTTGAGTTGATACCTGTGCTGGCCATACAGAGGTTTGATTTAGTAAATGTACCGGAACTCATCGAGGCTCCAAAAAGCCCCATTGCCTTTACAATCTTTCGTCTTGCTAAGAATGTTTTTTCTTCAGTCGTAGAGTTTTCTGCCAGATCCCAACCATACCTTCGCTTTATCAGCATCTCGTAAACTCCACTAGTCTGCCCCTGTTTAGAGTTAATTAGTGGGCTTTGTCTTCAATGCAATATGCCGCTCAAATTAATGAGAGGTCGTTTTCAATGATTTAACTTTACACCAATGGCTAGGCACCCCCTTATAGGCCTTAGCAGTAAGCGCGGACAGACCAAAAACGATCAATCGAGGAGCATCTTAATGTTTCCGTTCAAACCAGCTGAGGCTTTTGCCGTAAACAAGGACCTGAATATTGAAATTCTTACACTCGAGGGCACTGATAATACTGTAGTGATAGCGGATGAATTCTATAAAAATCCCGATATAGTGAGAGATATCATTCTACAAACTCCCTACCCTGTTTGGAAGGACCAGCCAAATACACGAAACTTTATCGATTACTATGATTGTCGCCAGTCTCAGAAATTACCGTATTTGGAGGCCCAACAAGCGGTGAAGCAGATTGCTGAGCAATTTCTCCACATACAAGTTCACTCTCCAGCAACTTTCTTCAATAGTAACATATTCCGGCTTGTACGCGATCAACCTAGAAATAGCCAAGCTTACCCTCATGACGATGGAAATCTTGTTACCGCCTTAGTGATGCTTAACACCGAACAAGAGTGTTCTGGAGGAACTGCTTTTTATCGATCAAAAAAACCATTGCTTGATCGGATGCCTACTGATCCGTCTATTCATGAGGCAATTCACAAAACTATTTTTACTGAAAACAACTATGAAACAGGCAGTAATTATTTTATGGAAAATTACGATCAATATTGGGAGGTACTTGGTATCGTTCCTATGGTTTATAATCGTCTCCTTGTTTACCCAGGCGTAATGTTTCATGGTGCCTGGCATGAGCATAATTCATTCAAAGATTGTTATCGGATTAACCAAGCTATGTTCATAGGCGATGTGACTTATGATGCGGAATTCTGGGACAAATAACTTAGTTAGAAAATACACCCGGTGCTTATTCGTGTTGGTGTTCCCCAATCAAGCTGCCGTAGATCGAAGCTATCACCGCAAAACGAAATTTCATTGCTGAATTTTTTGTGCACTATCCCTTTCTATGAGGATACGAAAACTCAGGATTGATCGCGTCAATGGATACCAATCTTTACTGCCTAAACGGTTATAAATCATAATCATTTGAGTTAAAATTAGAGCCGAATGTCTACCTTCAGGCCGTTTATTAGAAAGATTTGACAAGATACCGCTCGTTATTGAATTGCAAACGGTAAGTTTTTGATCAACGAATCGGCGCCAATGCAGCCAAAATTTCTACCGAGTTCTACCATCCCCGCTATATGTGACTGATTTGCAACAGTGCGGGATTAGAATATGGAAAACCGCGTATTTTAGTTGGTTTGTGCGTTGAAAAAGGTATCTTTAAAGGCAGGATTCGCAATTAGTTGCAAATTATTGGTTTAGATATGCCGATTTTGGAAGTGATAGCGGTTCCTGAATGTTCGAACATTTATTAACATTAAAATAGAGGTTTCATATGTCCAAACTTAAT
>Ga0163109_10000059_pt1 | contig 89414 bp, 155 predicted proteins | sample CRUFie1St13metaG_FD_108704 | JGI IMG/M metagenome (GOLD analysis project Ga0163109, IMG submission 108704) | Marine microbial communities from the Costa Rica Dome - CRUD Field 142mm St13 metaG | ecosystem: Environmental > Aquatic > Marine > Oceanic > Photic zone | place: Costa Rica: the...
GGACTTGCTGGAAATTCTATAGCCATAATTTTTCTTTCTCACTTTACTATATTTATTATATTGAACTAATGTCTTTAATAACGATACTACCGGTCATTGCTGGATGAGAAGTACAAATATATCTAAATGTATGTGCTCCTGTGAAAGTTGCGGCAGGTATTTGCCAATACAAAATACCTGTATTTTTTCCTTGTGCATTTGTTTCACGTGCTTCGGTACCATTTGGATCAATATACACCAGTGTTTCACTATAGTTTGTAAAACCACCTCCTGTATTTCTTTGTATAGCAAAAGGATGTGCTCCTGCCAATGGATTTAAATTAAATGCAATAGTAGTTCCACTAATTGCATAAATTGTTGGATTATCTGTACTTCCATATTGATTTTCAAATTTATATGATGTATTGCCATTATATGTAACATCAAGTTTCGTAATAGCAGGATATCCTATACTACCAATTGGTGTTGTTCCAACTTTTGATCCAGCTGGCAATGTAACTGCACCAGATACAGCATCTGCTGTAATTTGCCCTGCGCCTATATGAATAGTATTACCAGCTAAATGTAAATCTTTCCATCTCTGACTTGCAGAACCTAAATCATATATATCAGTTGTAGCAGGTAAAACATCAAACTGTAATGCTGATAAGTTTGCATATACTGCGGCTTGATCTGATAAATCCCATTTAGTGTTTGCACTATCATATGTATATGTCAAGTTATCAACTACAAATGTATCGCCGTTGCTTGGATTATTTGGAAAGTTTATTGCCATTATTAAAGTCCTGTGCTATATTGCCAATTCAACTGTTGAATCAGACGAGATTATATGTACACCATCTGTTGCTGTTACTCTAAATGTAAATGTACCGTTGTCAGCTGAATCTACACTAGGTGTTAATGTAAATGTTCCGTCATTGTTGTTCACAATAGTTGCTTGTGCTTGTGTACTCGGAGATGTTACATAACCATATGTAATATCAAATCCTTCTGGATCTGTTGCCGCTGTTGTAATAGTTGTAGTTGATCCATCTGTAGCAAGTGTATAACTTGCGTTTGCTTGTGTTGTCCATGTAACTGCTTGGTTAGGTCCATTATAAACTCTATCCCATGAACTACCATTCCAAATATATAAACTACCTGTATCAGTTGTAAAAGCAAAATCACCTGTTGTGTTTCCACTACTAGGTAAACTAATTGCATTTGCATAAGTTGTTACTTGGTTTGCTTGCTGTACTGCACCACTTGTTGAATACTCAGGAATACTAACAATATCTCCTAAGTCACATGCTTCTTGTAATATAATAGATGTTCCATTTGTAGCGGTATAGTCTGATTCATCAAGTAAAATACCATTTATAAACACTGCAATCATATTAATATCATAATTCATAGTAAATGTTGTTTGGCCTTGTGTAGCAGTGAATGTATTAAGTTCGTAACCTTGATTTGCAGCCGCTTCTAATATTGCAAGTCTATTATCTAAACTTGTTTCTGCACTTGTTGCACGACTAATTTCTGTTAACACTTCTGCTTGTGCAAATGATTTTGAATCACTAATTGCATCTATAGCCGCACCAACTGCAAAATTTTGATGTGCCCAATCTTTTGCTGTGAGATAATCATCTTCAATTCTTATTTTAGTGTAATACGTATTAGTATCGTTTGGATCATAACTTGGAGCATTTTCAATTAAGTATGTCTCGTGATCATCTGCATTTGTTTTAATTTTAAGGCTATAATCATTCTTAGAACTTTCTATTGTTTGAATAATTATTTTAATTTCGTGTGTTTGGTTATCTAAATTTGGTGCAGTAGAAAAAACAATTGCATTATTAATAATATTATAATTATTTGTATCAACGTAACTGTCATTATGATATACTTTGTGTGTTGCACCACTTGGAAAATCCAAGTCATTACTTAAAGTATCAGCACCACCAAAAGTTACTTGGTTTAGTGCGGCTGTATATGTAAAGATTTGTCTTCTTTTGTGTACTAACGCAAATGACATTACTACGGATCCTTATAATAATAGTATTATTTATCCGTAAGTACCCAACCCTCTGAAGTGTCAAAGTATACAAGACCTAGTGCGGCTCTGTTACTGTTAATAACTAAGTTCTCCGCAATACCCATAATTAAATGTCCGTTACGGTCTACTGTAATTGGATTATTTTTACTGTTGCCTTTTATATCAACAATTTTGACTTCATTACCGAAATCAGGAGTTTGTGGTAATGTAACTGTTACTGTGTTTAAACTTGTATCAATAAAATACTTGCCTTGAACTATTGCTGTAAAATCTGAATTTTCATTATACCATGCACCCATTCGGTTGTCAATAGCATTTATTGTTTCAGTACGAGTAAATGAATCAATTAAAGCACTTTCAAGTTCAGTAATAATCTGAACTTCAGTACCAGCCGCTGGACTAGTTGTTAATGTAACACTGTGTTCAGCTTGAGAATAACTTGTAGGAGGTACAAGTACACCATCTAAAAATACAAGTACTTCTCCAAATGTAGGAAGGAAAAGTGTTTCGCCGTTGTCGTCTACTCCACTAAATGTACCTTGATTTATACCCGCTGTATAAACATAGGTAAATCGTTTTGTTTTAAATACTCCGCTATTTGGATCATTACCGAGATAAGGCATCTTACGTTATCTCCAATACTGTCATTAGCACATTAAAACTATTATCCCAATTACTACGTACTTGTACACTGTCTCCAGTTTCAAGTGCAATACGATTGCCGCCCATGCATTCTAATGTACTACCCGGAACAATAGGCGCATTTTTAATATAAAAAACATCATCTCCGTCGGTATTTAAAACTTTAATATCAACAAAAATAGTCTCCATTAAAATATTAGCACACCCAAGTCCTAGTACTGTACTAGTTGTACTAGCAGGAACGGTATATATGTTTGCAAAGGTATTCTTAGAATGCAAGCTACCATCAAATGTTTTTAACTTAAATGTATTTGCCATTCGTTTACCTTAAACCGAAAAGATTAATGCAAACAAATCATCGTGTACGTGTGCGCCGCCAGATCCACCGCCCCCTGACGCAATTTGTCCGATTGCATCGTCGAGATCATTGATTACATTTTTTAAATTATTGGAGGTACTGTATGTAAGTTGGCTACTGTCAACTGATAAGTTTTCTTCAGTTACCTCAAGGAGCGTTACAATAGTTTCGCCACTACCGTCATTTTTTTTAAAATACAAACGACCATCAAAAGTATTAAGTGCAATTTCTCCAAATACAACGTCTGTAGTACCAGGTACCGAATTCTGTGTATTAGATCGTTTATGTTTTAATACTGTCGTAGACATTGTTTAGAGCTTTCTTTATGTTATAATATATTTATTTTTCTTTTTTGGGTTTTTTCGGTAGTTCCTTCATATCACCTATTTTGCCGCCGTCGGTAATTCCCATTTCTTCTCTAAATTTGTCCATACTTTCGTCACTATCTTCTGCTGTGGTGTCTGCATCTGCATCACCAGGCTCACTAAGTATTTGGTCAACATACTTAGAGTCTTTTCCCATTTCGGCTTTACGCATTTCTAATTCCTGATCTTGTGGAGACATCATTACTTTTTTCTCATCAGGAATATCACTTGCAGGCGTTGTATTAGGCATATCCACACCCGGGTTACCATCGCCATCTATTTTAATATTGATCGGTACGTTTATAACAAACTCTCTAGCTTTCATTGTACTATTCCTCGTTGCATATATTTATCCAAAACTATGCTGTTAGAAATTTTTCCAACTCCGGCGCTTTCCAACCTTCCGGTTTAAGTACTTTGCCATCTTCACGTTTGCGTACTTTGCCTGTTTCTGGATCGATTTTAGCAAAGTTTGTATCCATAACTTCACGCCATGCACCTTCACCGTCCCAGCCTGCGGCTCGAATTGCACCCATAGTTACAACTAAAATATCTACTAGTGCATCTAACTGTTCTACTTTATCATTGTTTTGAATAGCTTCTTCTAGCTCTTCTGTTTCTTCTCGAATTAAATCGAGATACATTTTATAGTTTGCTTCGCTTGCTGGTTGGTCACATGCTGTGCCAAAGGTTTCAATATCTTTAAACGGATTTGTCATTCAGTCCTCTTTTTGTTTAGTTAATTCTTCGATACGACTGTCGAACCATTTTTCTACAACAATCATTTCGTTATCATTTAAATCCCATCTTTCTTTAGCATGACCATTTACTGTTTTCAACATTCTATGTTCGTAAGTTAAGTATGCAAGTATATTCATATCGATACTATTCAGTGCCATGCTAATTCTCCTCTAGTTAAACGGCAAAACTCTCTCCACACCCACAACTCGCTGTTGCATTCGGGTTAACGACGGTTAAGTAGCTACCGCCTAGCTCTTGTACATAATCAACTGTACAACCATATAAAAACATTTCTGCCATTGGATCTATACTTAGCATAGTTCCTACTAGATTACCTGTAGGAGTATCTGCAAACCCCCATTCATATTTAAAACCGCTACAACCACCTCCTAGTACGGCTAACGTTACGAAATTCTTATCGTGTTTTTCTAGCATTTGTTGGAGATAAGTTTCAGCGGCTTCTGTAATTGTTAATAGCATAAATGACCCTTTCGGTTATTTGAAGTATTTATGAGCCTTTGCCAGGCTTCTCACTAAAATGTTCAATTTTATTTTCAACACCATCCCATTCTTTTGCGTCAGGTAATGGATCTATTTGTTCGTAAATTACTGGCCAAATTTCGCTATACTTACGATTAAAGTCTACCCACTGTTCTGCTTCTGGATCCATGTCTGATTTAATTGCTTCTGCTGGACACTCTGGTTCACAGACTCCACAATCAATACATTCGTCGGGGTGAATAACAAGCATGTTTTCACCTTCGTAAAAGCAGTCAACTGGACATACGGACACACAATCTGTGTACTTGCATTTTATACAAGCATCATTAACTATGAATGTCACAATTGTTTACCCTTTCTGTAGTTTAAGAAATGCCTTAATCATTGAATCTTTAGTAGAACGTCGGTCTAAATCTGCACCGAACTTTTCTTTAGCAAGTTCGTCGATTTGCAACTTAGTCATTTTACTAAGACTTGCTTTATTTTCACCCTTAGGCTTTGCCGCTTTTTTAGGTGTTACTGTTACTGGTTTAGTTACAGACTTTGCAGATTTAATTTTTTTACCTGCATCACTGTCACTAATATTTACCTCAGGTGGACTTACACCTAAAAGTTTTTTAATTGTACTAAACATTAAATTTCTCCTTTTAATACTGTTTGTGTTAGAAGTTTAAACGTAAGCATGTCTTGTTTTTTGTAAAACCAAATCTCAATACCACGCATATGATTTTCTATTTTCCAACTACCATAATCATTACCGAATTGTGTGTTAAGCATGTCATTAAATTTTTCTTTATTAAAGTAAGATTCTTTAATGAATAATGTGCAGTAATGCCTATTATCATGACACCAACTTGCACACCATTCTAAATTTAACGACAGTTCGCCCATTTACTCTGCTCGGTAAATTGCACTATTTGCTCCATGCTCTGCACATTCAACTTCAATACAACGACAACGTCCATCAGTCATTTCTGTTACAAGTTGTTGTGCTTTGACCCAAGCATGATAAGCAAACTTTTCTACACCTACTCCGTCGAGTACAGTAATTTCTGCTAGTTCTACTTGTTCTAGTTGTTTAAAATAATCCATATGAGGATCATCTTTTGTTAAAACAACTTTATGATCAAAATTATCTTCTAACCATGCTTTTAAAGGCTTTAGGCCTCCAAAGTCTACAACCCAATTACGTTCATCTAATTTATCTGCGGCAAACGTAAACTTAAACTGCAAACTATAACCATGTAATAATTTACAATGTGAGTGTGCATTAGGTTGTCTAAAGCAGGCACTTAATCCAATATTATGCCCGTATGTTTTAGTGCTATAATAAGCCATATTTTATACTCCTTTTCGTGTGGAGTGTGCGGAATATTTATAGAGGGGCGAACACTTAGTCCTCTGCATTACTTATCTCTGTTCAATTACTTGATCTGCGAGACCGTAATCTACAGCTTCTTGCGCTGTCATAAAGTTATCTCTATCCATATCTTTTTCAAAATCGTTAAAAGTCTTGCCTTTATTATTATGCTTTACATACAATTCTGTCAACCGTTTTTTAAGATATGTTATTTCTTGATATTGTATTTCAATATCACTTTGCATGCCACGAGTGCCACCACTTGGTTGGTGAATCATTGTTCTACTATTTGGTAATACATAACGTTTGTTTGGTGCACCTGCTTGTGCTAAAAAACTACCCATACTACATGCTTGACCCATTACAACTGTACATACATCAGGTTTAATATATTGCATTGTATCATAAATGCTCATGCCCGCTGTAATAACTCCGCCCGGGCTGTTTATATAAAGTGTAATATCTTTATCTGGATTTTCACTTTCTAAAAACAATAATTGACTAACAATTAAGTTAGCCATATAATCTTCTACTGCACCGTTTAGCATTACTACACGATCTTTAAGCAAGCGACTGTAGATATCATAACTACGTTCTCCTGCACTTGTTTTATCAATAACTATAGGCACTAACGCCATTCGTCATCCTCCTGTTGTTTTCTCATTCGACAGTAATATTCTGTCCATAATATATAAATTCCATATGATATAAATGCTCCTATTGCAGGCAATGTAAAAAAGAAATACATTATTCCATATGCAAAAATTCCAGAAGCAACGTAATCATACCATCTTATCATGCGGTCGGCACCAATGGTTTTACATTACTTGTATCGTGATAATCACCTGATTTATAATAGTCTCGACTTGCTTCTTCTTTAATCATCACACCATCTTTCATACGGTATGTAATAATTTCTCTACGTACTACACCATCTGTATCACTACTAAATGCTGATTGAAATGGACCTTCGCTCATTGTGTTACTCCTAAATCACTGTGTGCAATTTGAATTGCTTTGCTTTGATAAAATGCATCTGCATATGCATTATGTAAATTTGTTTGCATCTTTTTTCTTGGATCTTCATTTAATAATTGTATTAATGTTCTCGAATCTCTAATTTGCCAAAAGTTCCAAGGTATTGGACGTTGTACACTACGATACATATCTTCTAATATTGTAAAGTCAAAACCATAACCTTGACCCCAATAAACATCAACACCTACTACCCAACGTTGCAATGCATCTAAAAACTCTTGTACTGTTACTGCACCTTCTTGGTCAAATGCTTCTTCCATTACAGTAGGGTCTTGTTTACTCCACCATGCAATAGTATCATCACTTGCTGTACGTCCAAGTTTGTCTTGATCATCTATACTAATTCTATAATAAAATTTATCATAAGGATCTTTAGCAGTAAATGGATCAAATTTAACACCGCCCACAGTTAATACAGTTGCTTGTGGACAAGTGTCAAGTGTTTCTAAATCTAGTGTTGCATGTATTGTCATTAATTACGTCTCATTGTACTAGCTTCTACAGCCTGTTTACGACTTGTAACTGGCATAAGATTGCTTTTATGTGTTGTTGCAATACCAATTATATAGTCACCGGTGTACTGTTGTCTATCTTTTTTTGGTGCTATACCAGCAACACTATCGCTAGTACGAATACGCTTACTATCAGTACTAGTTTCAATAGGAATGTCTTTATTTTTAACATCTTTTCTATTAGCCTTTTTTTCTGCTAACTGATCAGGATGCACACCCATTTTAGTAAGCCACTTATCGTGTTCTGCTTGTGCTCGCTGTTGTTTAGCATTTGGTTTTTTACGTTTACGATTGTACCGTGTTGTGGTCATATGTGGACCAACAAGATGCATACTCATAATTACCTCTTATTGCATTTGATATCTAATACGGAATTGTCTACGTTGATTAATATAAGCACGTTCACCTACTGAACGATTAACACGGAACGTAACTTCACGTCCGTCGATATTATACATAATATCATATTCGTTTACAACTTGTGTATTAACATAATGATATTCTGTAGTACACTGTGTTTCTTGTCTATAACCAGTAATTACTTTTTTGCTTTTCTTTTTATCAGCGGCAATAATTCCACCAATTACTGCACCTGCGGCGGCACCTTTATCGTTACCACTAGCACCTTTACCAAGTAATCCGCCTAGTATCATTCCTGTTAACACATCACCACCTGATGCACCGTTACCTTGTACTGTGCCATAGACTGGTACTTCTACTTGTCTACAAACTTGTTGTGGTTGTTGCTGACGTATATTAGTGTAAACTGGTTTAATATCTACTACTCTTCCTGTTGTTGTGAAACTACTTGCTGTAGCAACACTAGATACTAAACCAATTGCTACACTTAATAATATTAAATGAATTTTATTAATCATTATTTTTTACCTTTTCTACAATATATCTGTATGTATCTAATGTAGTTCGAGCAATTGCACTTGCGTCCTCAGAACGGCTACAATATGCAACTATTTCACCTTGTGTGGACTTTACTACAAACATCGATGTCTCCAATTGTTAATACAATATTAATATAAGATATCTTACACAGAATGTCAACCTTTTTTTAAGTCCAATGCCCTGAATTTATAGGAACAATTAAACAACTTCTATGCCATCCTTGCTTACGAGCATATGCTTCTGCTTGCTCTTCTGTAGCAAAAGTTATAATTAATTCGTCCGTTCCCCAATCCAATAATCCCGGCTTATCTTTTAATAAAAAGCACCAGACATCATCGTCCGGAAACGGAACTTTTATAGCATACCTAATTGTTGACATAAGAGTATTTAACATTTTAATTCAAATAAATAACATTAGCAGTTAATGGTAGAGTGAAATGAGTGACATATTAACGTTTGTAGGAGAGGTAGGGTTTCCAATTGCTGGTGCTCTCGGTGCGGGATATTTTGTTTTTTTAACACTAAAGTTCATACTAGCTGGTGTGACAGGACAAGTCAAGAGCCTTAAAGGAATTATTATGGGACTTGATAATAGAGTTAAAACAATGAATCACGACGTGATACGTATTGATACATTATTAAGTAATGCATTAGGTCTAAGACCAGATACAGATCGTATTGCAAGAGCCGATGGTAAAAATGATGCAAGGAGAGACTAATGTTTTGGTTAGATTATACAGTACACAGCGGCTTTGATAAATTCAGAGTTGAAGGTGATTGGCCCGGTGAAGTAATGGGTCGTAATAAAGACGGAACATGGGGTGGAAAAAGTACTCCGTTATATCAGCCAGGTGATATATACAAAGTAAACGAAGATGGTTGGCTAATAAAAATAGGAGAAGACCGAGATGACAACGGATGACAAAGGTAAATTAGAAGTAAGTGTACGTATACTAGGTAATGAATTAGTAGCAATACGTATGGACGTAGACGATTTCAAAATGAAATGGTTAGCAATGGGCGTAATTGCTATTGTAGCATTAGGATGGGCCGCAGGTAGTTTTGGTCCTGAATTAATTGGAATGTTTGGCGCAGGCTAATGTGGTGGTTGTCAGAAGAAAAACTGGCAGAAAGAGAACGTAGACGTCAAGAACGAGTACGTAGATTATGGAACAAGTTACGTAATTGGTGTAACATTGATAACTTTGTAGATCTTCTTGTAGACTTGTATCTAATATTGTTTGATGTACTAAGTTCTCCTATACTAATTGTTATGCGACTAGTACGTTACATAATAGGAACTTATCTACTAGGCGGTGTCAAAAACAAAATCAAGAAAGTTGGACATTGGACAGAAGACAAACATATAATAATAAAAATTGTAGTATGGTTACTGATCATATGTATAGCAGTAGTTATTTTAACTTTAATGTGGTTGTTTGGACAAGCCTTTGGAGATTTTATAATGGATGAATGGGGTCACCAAGCCCTGAATATAGATGAATAAAGGAAAATAACATGGGAAAGAAAAGAACTAGGGCAACTCAAGTTTCTAAAGGTATACACGGAGGCCCAATGAAAAGTCGTACTAAAAGCGATCCGGATTATCCGATGCGTAGACTTCAAAATCAACTTGAAGCATTTAAAAAAGGTAAAAACGTTGTAGTTACTATTGCTAACCCTAATACTAACGAAACAAATAAACCTTTTATAAGAGTTAATGCACGTGATATTTGGAAATCTTCTGGAAGAAGACCGTAATGGGAATAGAAGAGATAAGTGTAGCAATTAAGGATTTTGGGTTTCCGATTATTGCCGCATTAGGTATGGGATATTTTATCTATTTTATTTGGAAATGGGTTACAAATGAAATTGATCCTGTACTTGGTCAAGCAAGCGGTACGCTAATTGCACTTATTGATCGTATACGTATGTTAGATAATGATTTAATTAGACTAAATCAAAAACTTAATGTTGTACTTACTCTTCGTGACCAAGGACAAGACTACGAAGAACGTATTAAACACTTACAAGATATTATTGAGTCTCACGGAATAGATATAGACGAACAAGAAAAAGTTTATTCGTTAGATGACCTAAAACAAATTTATAAAGAAGAAAAATTTAAAAAATGAATATTATATTATTTTACTTACTAGTTTCTAAACATGCTGTAGCTGATTTATGGTTACAAAGTAGATTAAATGGTAAAGGTGAAAAAACAGACTTACGTTCAATGAGGCTTTGGCAACACTGTATAGATCACACTATACTTACATTTGCAGTTGTTTTATTGTTTACAGGTTTAGTACCAGCACTATTAATTGCATTATTTGATTTTGTAACACACTTTGCAATTGATTATACAAAAGCATGGTTACAAAAAAGCAAAGGCGTAAATTACAATACACGTAGATATTGGAAATGGGCTACTGTTGATCAAATAGCCCATTTTTCAGTTTATTTAATTATTGTATTATTTGTCTTCCATTAATTTTTCGGCTTCGTCAACATCTTCTTGACTAACTACGCCTTCACGTAGTAGTTTAGTTCTGTTTGCCATATGCTTTAATTGAATTTCTTCTTTGGATCCACCAAAATATGCAACACAATGTCCTTCTTCGATCATAATTTCCGTTACTTTTTCACGTTGTCCTTCGTAACGTTCTACATAAAAGTCACCTAAGATACGTCCGAACTTGCCTTTCATATCTTCACCGTGTTTATTTTCTGTAGTAATTAATTTTCCGCCATCTTCTAATAATTCTTTTAATCTATTTTTAGCGGCTAAACCGAAAACCTTTTCTACTTTATCACTTGTACGTGATTCAGGTGTATCAATACCCATAATTCTTACACGTTCATCTTTTAACCATACGCCAAAGCCTAAGTCGATATCTACATCAACTGTATCACCATCGACACACTTGAGTAGTACCACATCATATTCATTCTGTTGCATCTTCTATCCTCTCACAAATAAAATACTAACTTTATTTATTTGGATAGAGTGCTTTCTCATAGTTATCTAAGATTATATTGCCCACAGTATCACTACACATTGTTTCATAGTGTGTATGTGGGACTTTTATATGTGTCATATCATTACGAGCTTGCATACTTTCAATAGTAACAACTCCGTCATTAGGTCCACCATGATACGGAACCATACCATTGGTAGTAATTATTTGTGTCCACGGGATATCTAACTTTATATCTGCACAAGTTCTAATAGGTGAACTTCGACGTCCTACGTCTTTAAACAATGGATAACTTGGAACAATATACTTTGCCCAATCAGCTGTCCAACTACCTGCAAATGGTGTGCTTATACTTACACCTCCAACTATTCTAATATATTGTGTTAAATGTAATGCATATAAGCCGCCCATACTATGTCCAACAATAAAATGTGGGCCTTTTCCTTTAATAGAATCTTTAATCATTTCTAGATTATCTTCGAAACTATTCATACTACTGTAATTAATCATTATTTCATTTGAAAAATTTGTTATAGTCTGCAAATATTTAAAACTTAAACTAGTTTGATTAGCACCGTGTATCCATATAACATTAATGTCGTCAGACGTATGCTTTTCTTCGGTATTCCTTGTACCAAACCAATTATGAAAATATTCTCTTACAGGTTGCATTTAATTTATTCACTTAGAAGTAGCAACAAATACGCCATTCCAGTCCTTAGGTAATTTTTGTGTTTTCATATACTCGCAACGGTCTATCCACATATCATAGTATCCTTGCATTTGACCATCGAAGTGCTTATATATTAGTTTACACTCTTTAATTGCTTTGTCAAACTCTTGATTACGATAATGTTTATGCATTTCTGTGTGTTTACGTAACGATACTTTCCATGCGGGCTTAAATCCATCTAATACTGTATAAATGCTAAGTCCTACACTTTTACCTTTTACTTGTAAATCATCTATTTTTAAATAAAAGAAATCTTTTTTGGTTGCTTTATACGTTGCTTCACCTACTAACAGTACACATCCGTATTCTTTACACTTACTTTCGATACGTGCGGCTGAGCTGACGCTGTCCCCCAATACATCATAGCTGTGTCTTGCTGTTGACCCCATTTCTCCAATGTACCCAAGTCCGGTATTAATACCTGCGCCCATTCCAACTGGAGGCCTACCTTCGCTAGTAATTTTTTCATTAAATTTCTCCACTGCTTTTAGCATATCTAGTCCACATTGCACCGCTGTTCGTGGGTGTTGTGGATCATCTATAGGAGCATTGTGTATATGCATACTTGCATCTCCTATATACTTAATTATCATCCCGTTACTATCTAATACGGGCTGAGTTATAGCGTCCATATATCCATTCATAATTCGAGTGAGTCCTTGGACATCGTCTCCGAAGGACTCACCCAGGGGGGTAAAACCTCGTAAGTCTGAAAATACAATACTTACGTCTTTTTTAACACCTTTTTTAATTAAATCTGGATTTTCTTGTAGTAGTTTAACAACTGTAGGACTTGCATATCCTGCAAATTGTTTTTTAATTGCTTGTTTTTGTAAAAATTCATCTAAGAACTTAACAATATAGCGTGTAAGTCCTACGAGTATTAAAAAGGCACTAGATGTAGCGCCATCAACCAAATAGTTATAGTTATTAAAACTATATATGCTACCAAAAACACCTCCGGCAACTGCAATAACAAACACTGCAATGCCAACATATGTCCAACGTGCTAGTATAATAATTAATAGTCCGGCAATAACAAAACCAAATAGCTCTGCGTCTGTTGCCCAGCCTGGTCTTTCAATATTTGACTCATTAAAAACTGTGCCTAATACTGTTGCATGTATTTCATGTGGGAAAACACTACCAACTGCCGTAGCAACAGGTTGTCCTATTCCTGCCGCTGTAGGTCCAACAAATACTATACCACCTTCAAAGTCATTTGGTAAGTCTGTTACACTATAACTTTTATTCTTTTGACTCCAATCTATCCAAACACGACCAAGTTCATCTGTTTGTATAATACCAAACTGTGGTATGCGTAGTTTGTCAACACCAAATTCATTTAATTTAATTTGAAAACTTGGATCATTTGCTATAACACGTAGTACTTCCATTGTAACGCCAGGATACAATACACCCTCGCTTGATATGACCATTGGTAATCTACGTGTTACGCCATCTTGTTCAGGGAATGTATCTACTATTCCACTACCAACGGCGGAGTATTCAATATCTGGTATATTGCTGATGGTTCCTGGAACACTAGGAATAAGGCTAATATAGTCACTGTTAACAATAGTAGCACCTGGGTTGATTGGCTCATTTTTTGTTTCCTCTGCTCCGAGCATATTTAATATAACAGGATAACTTTGCATTGTCAATGCAAGTTCTTCATCTTCACCTGCTCTATCAGCTTCAGCCATTAATACATTAAAAACTACTAAACCAGCACCTCTATCATATAAATCAATAATTAATTCGGCATAGTCGCCTCTGGGCCAGGGCCATTGCCCACGTTCTTCTAGTGCTGATTCGTCGATATTAACTGTGTAAACATTATTAACAACCGGTTCTTGATTTACAATTAATGTATCAAAGTAACGTAATCTAAGACTTTCTAATAAACTTGGATTAATTGCAGTCAGATAGGTTAGTAGTAGGAGTGTTAATACACTCCATAATGGACTCAGTAATATCTTTTTCATTTGCTACTCCGATTGCTGTTCGTATTTATTTGGGTTAAACATACGGTCCCAACTTGGTCCTATGCTTTCCCAATACCCATTGCCTTCGGTTTTATAAATTAGTGTAACACTAATTACAATCGCTACTAATACAATTAAAATTAAACTATTTTTTAGCATCACGGTTATCCCATGGTGCATTTTCAAAACAACCAGCTGGTAAAGTATCTTTATAGTTTACTCCTGCTTCAAAGCTGTTTCCAGTAACTTTAATGTAACTACTTTCAAATGGCATTTCACGTGGTTTGCCCCAACAACGATTTAAACTTTGTCCGGGTACTCTATAACGTGGATTATGCTTTAAGAAGTCTCTTAGTTCTGCTAACTGTGCGGCGTTTGCTTTTACTCTTGCTTTACTTGCACATGCGGCTGCTTTGCTCCAATCAAACGTATCAAAATTTTCAAGTGAATATCCAGTTTGATTTAAACATGCCTTTGTTGCTGTGTTGTTACTCATATCTGCCCAGGCGGGTACGGCAACAGACAGCAATACTGTCATAATTAAATATTTCATTCTCACTCTCCTCACAAGTATTTATTTAAATACCGTTATAATTAAAGAGAGTGAATTAATTAAAAGTTAAGTTTAAAGCCAGCACTTACATATGTGCTTTCATTATCGCCTGATAATATATGTTCAGCATCTAATCCAAATGATATTTGCTGAGTAATATTTCTTTCAATACCGAGGGCAACATACATTGTTTCTGCATCGTCGAAATTACGTGCAACACTTATGTCTACTAGACCAGTTTCTACATTTATACCTAATATTCCATAATTATAAGTTTCTGCTGTATCATCGGAAACTATTATTGCTTCTGAGTCACCTGTTTCACTGTGTCCGTCTGTAGATGTTTCACCTACTGTAAATCCAGCAAATGGTCGAATACTGCCACGTGACCTTTCAATATTTAATGTTCCCCAACTGTCTCTACTAGTAGTTTCACCTGCTACATTAAATGTACCAATTGTTCTTGAATATGTCAGATCACTACTGGCAGTGTTTGCTGTTGCTTTAACTGTTACACCACGTCCGTTGATATGTTTACTAGCACTTAGGCTAAGTCCTATTGTTTCCATATTACTATTTGAATCTGTACCTATAATATTAGTATCAAAATAGTTTAAGCCGGCTCCAAATGTAATACTGTCATCTGATACAAAGTGTCCACCTAAACTTATTACATCTGATTCTCCGCTATAACCATTTCCCATAGTATGTTCGGTACGACCTCCTGTGAGACCATTTTTAACTCCTACATTTCTATGTATGTTTAAGTCTGTCATTTGTGTTACTTGATCCATACGTCCTGTAAATGAACCTGGATCTGTTACAGTTGATACTGCATTGTTACGAGTTTCTGATTCAGTTCCTGTATCAGTTGTGCGGGTAACTGTGCTTCCATCACTGTAAGTATCAATTACTGTAGTTGTACTTGTTCTAATACGTTCTTCTGGGGTTGTTACAGTAGTTGTTGTTTCTCTACTAATAGTTTGAATACCTAATTCTACACTACTACTATTTGTTGTTTGTGTTTGTGTAGTAACTGTCAATGTTGTATCTTGTGTCCATTCTCCCCATTCACCATAAGTTATAAGAGGATCACTTGTACTTGTCACTGTAGGCACTTCTTCTTCGGTTTCGCCTTCACCACCGTCTGCTAAAGCTGTCGTGTTGAGTAAGCAGGCAAGGATACTTACCTTTAGTATGTGGTTTGTCATGTTTACATCACTCCAATTATAGTAGTATTTATTGTTGAGTAACGCTAACTGCACAGCCAGCTGAATTAGTACAGGTTTGTATTAGTGAATAAGATTTAGGAGTGTTGCTTTGTTGTGACACTGTAATATCACTTGCATATGTTCCTGACGTAGTTATGTCTATGTCATGTCCTGTTGTTCCTGGATTATATCCTTGATCTATATCAAATGTACTGTCATTATTAGATACCTCTATATCAACAGTATGATCTCCGTGTCCATTTTGGTATATGTCTACAGTTACGTTATTTGCATCTATATCTACATTTGAAGTTTTACCAAAGTCTGCTGTTTGTTTTACATCAACATCTGCATTATTACCTGTGATGTCTACTGTTACACTATGTCCATCTGTAGAATTTGTACCATTGTTACGTTGTATTGTATTAATAATATTATCATCTCCTACTATAGCTATATCAGAAAAATGATTACCGTAAGCAGTACTATCTGCATTACCATTATCTGTTCTATCTTGTGTACAAACTGCTCTATTGTCATCGCCTACAATATCACCGATGCAAACATTGTTTGACGTTGACCCATTTCCTTGTAGTGCTTTTAAATAATTATTATTACCATCTATATTTGCTGTAGCACTGTGATCATCACCCCACTGCTTTGCAATAACTGTGTTTCCAGAACCTTCAAATGTACTATTAGCATCCTTAGGACCAACATAGTTATCTTCGCCATCTTGTATAATATTAATAGTTACATCGTCACCAACTTGTCCTATATAAATTTCATTTGCATTAACGCTGTTCGATACTAATGTAATTTTGACCACTAGCACTGCCAACGCCGACACGGTACCCAAATTCATAAAAGCCCTCCTGTTGCATATCAATAGTATATCCACTATCTACATCTAAATATAATCTAAAATAATGATCATCACCCTGAGCTCTACTAACAATATAGTTTGGATCTTCAGCATACATAATATTTGTATCTGGATCTAATCCTTGTTGTCTAATAACAAACAACTCTGATGTTACTACACTTAGGTCATCAATAAATTTCGCTAAAATTTCTGCTAATTGCTTTGCTAATTCATCTACCCAAACTTGTTGCAAATAAGTTAAGTTATCTAAGTCTGTCCACCAAATGTTTTTAATACTTTCTACCAATGGATCTTTATCAAGTTCATCGTATTTTAGAAAGTCAATATCTAATAAGTTTGTTACTGGATATTGTTTTTCTATTATTTCATCATATGGTTGTTTTTTTCTAACAATTAACATACTTCTTAAATAGTTTTCTGGGAGTTCTAATATAACTGGCGGAGCAGGACTTTGCCAAGGACTTTTAACTACTGTAGTTGAAAATGCTTGATTCATTATGACCATTCCAGTTTCACTTTCAACTGCAATCTCTCCAACTTCACATTGAGTATCTTGTGTTACTGCATCTATACTGCAACTAGGCAGTAGTGTAATCATACTACCTCCTATTTCATCCACAATCATAATGAAGTCTGTACCACGAACTGTAATTTTAGCACTTGGTGTACGTATGTTTACTCTTTGTCTGTTAGTTTTTGCTATTTGTCCACTAGCATAACGAACAGCACCTAGTGTTGCTCGCATACTTAATGCACCTTTTTTAGTATTAGGATCGTATATAAATTCGTCAATGACCATGCGTGAATGTTCTGTTACATCTACACGTGTATCATCTTCAAACTCTAGTTGCCATGAACCGTTTTGTGTAGTAATAGCATCCATCATTTGTAATGAGGATCCTTTTGTACCTTCAAAACGTTCATTATCACGCTTAATCTGCCCAGGGCCAGTAGCGACAGTAACTTCGCCGATACTAGCCCATGCAGTATTTGTTATAAGCATTAAAGCGACTATATATTTTAACATATTAGTCTGTCTGTGAAATGTCTACTTCTTGTGAATCACCTTCAAATGTAGCATCTAGTTTGTTATCATATACTCCACTTTGTGTGATATTATAGTAGCCACCACCGCCTGTAATAGTTAAGTCGATTGTATGCCCTACAGTATCTCCGTCGCCATCTACATCAATATCAATTACGTTACCTGTTGTTCCGGTTGCCGCTGTTAATGTACCATTTGTGCCTGGTGCTGATGCGCTACTAGAACCATTGTTAACTACAACATCGATTAATGCACTTTTACCATCTACAGTCATCTCTGCTACGTTACCGTCACCGGTCATAGTAAAGCTGATGTCTGCACCTTCGGCATCCGCTGACTCACCAACTTTAAAATCGAATGTTGTTTCATCACCGTCGATATCTATATCAAGCGTTACGGTATCACAATTTCCTGCGGTATTACTACTACACAATAAAGCGATATCATTACTATCTCCAGTGATATCCCATGTTCCAGTATAGTCTGTACCTTTAATAGTAACATCAATAACGTTAGTATCACCTGTTTGTGTAATACTAAATGTCATGTCGTCACCTTCTAAAATAGCACCTGTTGTGCTATCTCCAAGTTCATTGTTTTGTCCATCTTGAGTAACACTTAAATCAAGACCATCACCTACTTGCTCAATGTAAATTTCATTTGCAAATGCACTAGTAGATAGCAACATACTCATTATAAAAAATATTCTATACATTGCTGTACTCCTCTGTTTTTTTCGAACTTGTTGTGCTTATTCCTGGAAATTCCACAAACCTTTTCGAACACCCTCATAAACTAACTCAATAACAGTTGCTTCAATAGCACTTCTTACTGCTAAGTTTGTTGGTTCATTGATGCTATAGCCAGTTTCGATTTCAACACTTCGAGTGCCTAATTCTATAAATTTAAACGCATCAACGCCCATTCTATAACTAGCTATACTTTTCTCAGCGGCAACACTAAGCAGTATTCTGCCTGTGCTTACGCTTACAATTCTCATTCCTACTGTAACTGTATCTACTCTATATTCTTGTGTAGCACCAATACCAAAATATCTGGCTCCGTTACCACCTGTAACGGTATTGCTATCATATCCAATGATTCCACCTTCTAGTATTAATCCAGCAAACTTCATAGGTTGTAATGGTATTGCACCTTCTTTTTCGTAGTTCTCTCTCGTATTTCTGATTAATTGTCTTTCTTTAATTACATTATCCATGCCTACACGTTCAACAACTTCAAACCAAGTTCCGCCACCTGATTCTAGTAATGCATCTATCACCCAGACTTCTGCGCCTTGTGTTACTGCACTACTTAGACTAGCCGCATTTTCTTGTGGCTTACGTTGTCCTGTTTTATCAGTAAAACTATATACACCAATTGTCATTTTAGGACCAGACAATGGTGGGATATCTTTTAGCGCATATGATAACGGATTGTTTTGAACTTTTGGTTGTTTGTTCATATACTTTGAATTTGAATCTGCACTTTTTTGTGCAATACTACAAGCAGATAATAAAAGTATTAATGGTAAAATCTTCCACATAATTAAAAATTAAACTCCCCAACTCCAGGTATAGTTATTTCTGTATAACCATCTGGGCCATCTACGATAAGTGTAATTGCTCCTGATGTAGTATCTTTATTCCATGTAATAGTAGCTTCTTCAAGCTCTGTTGTTCCGCTATTACTACATGTTACTTCAGTTCCAGTTCCGCATTCAGCAAACATACTGTCTACCATTTGCTTAGATAATGTCGCATAAATTCTTGACTCGAGGTTTTTGATAAATTTGTTAAGTGTGGTGTTTTCTAATTCACGTTCTAATCGTCTTGCTTCTGCTTCAGCGTCTTTTCGTCTATCTTGTCTACGATTAAATTCTAACTGCTCAACACTAAGGACGTGGGCACTGTAACCAACGCCACTAAATGATGGATTTCTAAATTGATGAACTAGATCTGCTTGAGCTATCGTTACTCCCGTCAGAAACAGCCCTAGAGCGGCCCACACGGATTTCATTATCACTCTCCTCATGCGTATTTATCGGAGATTTGAATATTTAACTTGGCGGTAAGATATCTCGGTACTTAATTGCTTATTTTAAAAGCACCTTCTGGGCTATGCATAGATGCAATTAGTTCTTCCCACTGTGTAGGACTAATACTAATTACATTCCATTTGTTTTTTGCTTCATCAAACTGTCTAATGAATACAATATCATCAAAGCTGTTTACTATTAGATCGCCAGCCCATCCAGCGTTATCTAATATTGTAATTGTTATTTCGTCGTGGTCGTATTCAACTGTATACATTATTCTAAATCTAGTTTATCACCACGTACAATGTTACCATCACGTGTAATTTTCAGAATACGCATTGCAATTAATGTGTCAACAGCAGAACTAGAACCGTCTCTTTTTCCTTTGTAATATCCCATTACAAATAGTACTACTCCAATAATTACTGCTATTGATCCTTGTACAGTTGGATCCATTTTTTTGTTCCTTATATTGTTTAATTGTATTTAATATAATACAAGATATCTTGAATGTCAAGACCTATTTTATCATAAATTCAAAACCTAAAACAACTCCAGTACGAGCCTCATAATCAGAATAATTTTCAACGGCTGGAGTAGCAAACATTCTTATGCTATCACCTAAATCATATGTAGCTCTGATAAATGGAGCAACATCTCCAAATGCTGGGTATCCAGTTACACCTGCGAATTCAATACCTGCATCGCCCATTTCCATTCGATATCCTGCATAAAAACTTGTACGATCTATACTGTTATGATAAACACCAGATATTACTCCATCTTCTATAAATCTTATATGAGGATGAAATTCATTATAATCGTTAGCTAATCCAGTATGCATACTTAAACCGAGTGCTAATATCATACCTTCAAACATTTACTTTGCATCCTTTACAGTTTCCTTCAATGTACTTCTTAGTGTTTTTAATTCTGTTTCTAATCTTTCTAACTTACGATTTCTAATAGAAAACCACCGTTGCATAACTTCTACACTGTTGGTTCTATTTTTAGTCATACCATTTAATGTTGTCATTGCCCACCACCACCAAGTAGTCATTAGCAATGCTATAAATGTAATACCAGATACTATAGCCATATCTTTTACTATATTCCAGCCTGTTAGATAGCAAATTCCAATTACGCCTAGCATTGAACAAGGAATGACTGATGCTACAATCATCCACAATTTAATTTGAGTTTGTAATTTCATACTACTACTTATCTATAAAAAAAGGACCGTTAAAGGTCCTTTTAATTAGTTTATTAGTTAAACTATTTCTTAGAACGAAAAGCCAACTGTTACTGATGGAGTGAATTCTTCTGAATCCATGTTATAGTTTGCTCCACCTGTTAGTTCTGCTCCGCCCAACATGTAAGTATAGTCACCACCAATGTTTTGTAGTGTATCATCTTGGTCACCGTTTGCGTATGCTGTGATACCCATTACGTTTGCAACACCTTCGAATGCAAACATTTCTGCATCCATATCATATGTTACAGTACCACCTAATGATGCGTTACCTGCCGCATAACCTGCTACTGAACCACCTACTACTGTGTTTTCAGTATCTAAGTTATAGTCACCACTTGCTGTAAGACTAAATGCATCCATATTGAAAGCATATGAACCTTGGATATTACTAATGTCTGTAATATCTGTATTCCAGTCTGATAGACCTACTGCAACTTGTGCGTCACCTACTGACACTTTTACTGACTCAGTCATTGCTGGCGCCGCTAGTGTATGTTCACCTTCTGCTCCAACAAATACGCCATTGTCATCACCTACTGCGATTCCAATACCACCTACGTCTGTACCAACTGTCCAGTTGTCTAGTGTTACAGCATTTCCGTCTGTTGCACTAAAGTCTAGGTCAACACTTGCTAAACCTGATGCATTAATACCTAAGTCTAAGCCCATTGCTCCGCCCCAGTTATCATTGGCGTCTTGTGTGATTGCTAGTTCTGCCTCACCAGATAATACTGGTCCTGCCGCTGGCATTTCTGCTTCAGCAAATGCAACACCGGTTAGACTAAATAGTGCTACAACAGAAAAAATTGTGTTCTTCATGATTTTTCTCTTTCGTAAACTTTAAGGCTGTACTAAGGTACAGCCCTTTTTTTATTATTACATATATAATTATCACTTCTAGGTGGTCAAATCAGCCGGTGTAAACAAAATAGTTGCTTCTGTTGCATATTTACAACAAGGCTATCCACTTACATAAGTTTTGTTTTTAGGACGATACCAATGCTTTTGATCGTGTAATCTTCCTAACAATTCTTGTATTTGCTGAGTTTCTTCTTTAAGCCTCTTTACATCACCTTCGCCTTTAAGAATCTTCATTCCACGGCGTCCTGCTTTTGCTCTTAAGGCTTCTTCAATGATTTCAATATCAGTAATACCTAGTTCAAATTTACTATTAGGCTTCATTGGGCACCTCCACTACGTTTTGATTTTCTGGTAAACAAAGTATAGCTGTCATAGGATCGTTAAATCCTGCTACTGCTATAGTTTCAATTGCAAGTACATCTGCATTTGCTGGATTGTTAACGTACTTTACACACTCTTCTTTGCTATCAAACTTTAGTGTTTTGATAATAAAAGGATCACCCATTGTAAGCATAACAATAATTAAGAACTTCATCGTCTAATCCATTCTACTCTTGCATACTGTGCATCTAAACTATCTCTGAAATCAATAGCATCGAGTACACATGTAAACTTACGTGATACTACTCTATCTTTAAAGTATCCAATAATCTCAATCATAATCTTACTCCACTATTTCCAAAAGGTGATTTTGTATGTATTCTATGGCTTATATATGCAAATGCAATCATACCAAATGTATAACCATAAATTACACCGAAAAATAATATTGCGTCCCAAATCATGTTCTATTACCCCTAAGAGCAAAAAATAATCCGCCTACCCATAATAGTACGTGTAAGTTATCATATAAAATTACATCCATAAGACTGTCGGGTTGACCTACCCATATTACACCTGTCATAATACTACAAATAGTAATACCTGAAAATCTTGTAATAATGTCTTGTAATTCGCTTATTACTTTCCATATCACTGCACCGCCAATAAGCAAGCCTATACCGGCACCTATTTCGCCGTATGCCGCAAACCACCAAACAATATAAGGCAAGTCATAACTTTCAGCGCCTTCAACTGTAACTGGTAGTTTGCTAAAGCCTTGTTGTAAAAAAACGATAGCAAGGGGTATCCGTATGAGCCAATGACTCATACAGAATTCTGGAATACGTGAAGTGATCTTTCGTGCAATTGATGTCATTTTCCTACCTTTTTTCTATAAGTATGATCTGGATCTAACATTACAATGTCTCCAATAGTTTTTGTAGTTTTCTTTTTGATTTGCCACGTACCTTTGCTTTTGATACGTCATTATCACCGTCGCCAACTACAACAATAGCAAGCATACCCATTGTTGCATGTGGTGTGCAAACGTAAACATATACGCCCGGTGTGTCAAATGTAATTGAAACTTCTTTGTTATTTTTTGATTTCTTCGGTAAGTCCCAACCATCTGGACCTGCTACAAATTGTACATTGTGACCTTTTGATGTTGGTACCCAAGTAATTGTATCACCTACATCAATTCGTGCTACATCTTCGGAGTAAACCATTTTTGCTCCGTCATCACGTTTGTTTAACATTTCGATAGTCATATCTTCTGCTAGTGCAAAGCCTGCCCAAAAACTTACTATCCATGTTACAATAATTGTTTGTACTAAAGTTTTCATTTATTTGTCCTTTACATTTAAATTATATGGCTCGTATTGTTCGCCATTGTATTGTGATCCTGTTTTGTTTTCTCCAGTCTCAACTCCGCTGTTGCATCCAACAACGACAACTAATAAAAAGAGTACGCTTGCAATACAGACTCTTTTTGTCCAAAGCATAAACATTTCAAATGTGCGTTCTGCTTCTGCTTGTGCTTCTACTCTTGGATCGCTCATCTACCGGTAACCTCTGGTAAATTTTTATTCCAAGGAAATTCTACTTTAAATAGTTCTCTTAGCTTCCCCATCCGGCAAACTCCTCTTTGTTTTGCATTCTGACGTGACGTGTAGGTAGTGTATATTCTTGCACACCTAAACAAACTAGATTTGGTGAATTTTTAAGATATGTATCTTTCTTTTGCTCTGTTTCAAACTGCATAGAAAAAGCATCACCGTTATTTTTATTTAAAAAATTATATGTCATTCTTTTGCTCCAAAACATAATAGCACTGGTGTCATTTTACAATAACGTGCATATTCTTTATGTCCGACGCTTGCATAAGTCATAGCCATTGGCACAAATAAAATGAATACTAGTAAGATGAGAAATGCCCATCCTAATCCTTTTGTTGTGCAATAGTTAGTTTGCTCACTCATGCTCGCCTCCCATACCTCTACTATTAATAACATTATCTTTTGGCTTTAGTCTATTAAAGGTTTGAGGACGATTGTGTGCTTCGTTCATAGTTAATACAGTGATAAAGATACCTGCAATAATAACTGTATGAGCTATTGCACTTATACCAAAATAGTAAATGCTACCAAAAGCTAGTGCAAAAATTGCACTCCACATATAAGCAAGTACTTGAAATAGCATATGTGCGACCATCGGATCTAGTTTACGCAAAGGTGATTTTTCAATGGTCATAGTACTAGACCACATTAGTCTGATATCACTTTTTAAGGTAGTTAAGGTTGTAGCCCAGCCAATGGGCTTTTTTTGTTTATTACTCATTGTTCGACCTTTCTGTGTCTCTGTATAATATTATATAGCACGCCAAAATCGTTTTTCAACGGTCCTGACGTGCGTTAAATTGTAGCAGTTATTTTAGATTATTTCTTACCATTTACAAAGTTATAGAATTGTTCGGCTGCCTCTAAAACTTTATCTGCACCTGGTACTTCTGGCATTGCTACAGTAGTAACGATTTCATCACCGTCTCGTTTGATGGATGTTTCGTACTCTCCAAGTTTAGCTTGATAGTCTTGCCATGCTTGGTGTTGTGCCATTTCTAAAACTTTAGTACGGATTTCATATCCGTTTTTATTAAAGTTCATTTTCGGTGCCTCTGGCATCATTTTTTGAAAACCTTCAAAAAACTTTTGTGGCTCCATGCCTGTGTTTTTATACAGTTGTCCCATTCTTTCGGCCAAATCTGTCATTTGTTTAGTATCAAACATGTTTGATTCCCCTTCCTGTTCTGTGTGTGTCGTGCCACTTTCTGTTGCTAGGCTGTGGCCGCCCCCTTAATTATGCCGCTAGGGCGTAACCAGAAGGTGCAAAGTTATCGTTTGCAATTATAGTTTTTGACCAATTACGTAGTCACCCGGTTAACTCCACTTCACTTTCACACCTGTCGATCCTAGTTCAGCCCCATAAAAAACACACTACGGTTGCAACCTACTCCTGATGATGATCAATCCCGCCAAGGAGTCACGGACATAATGTGTTTATGGTGGAGCTGTGGGGTACTGCCCCCCAGTCCAGTATGTGTCCACGTTGCTTCAACGTCAACAGTTTATTTATACGTTATTTGGAAAGTTTTGTCAAGTAATTTTGAGCAATAGTTTTCTTATGGGTAATTAATAAAATTTTACTATTCTCATCTAAGACAATATACTTACCATCTCTATGTTCTATACTCATAGTTTAAGTATACAATAATATACAAAGATTGTCAATATTAAAAATTAAGGAATTTTTCTGTTAAATTTTCAGCGGCAGTTTGTATTGCTGTGTCCCACTGCCTTGGAGGTAATGTGTTCCACATTAACTTATCACTATACGGACAATTAGTCCAACTACTATGTCCTTTTTTATGTAACCCTACTATTTCGTCTTCAAGTTGTCCAGCACCCCATTGACTATGTCCAATTATAATACGCCAATATTCTGGAAATTGTCCTAAGTTAAAAACGTTAATAATTGCTTTATCTCTAGTAACACTTAGCGTATTATTCAACTGTACTGTACTTGGAATCTTAAAATCATTTGTGTGTAATACATATGCATGATTTACTTCTACTGGACCTCCGTAGTATAACGGAACGTTCTTTTGTAAGTTCATGCCTTTACGTAGCCGTTCACTTACTTGTTGATCTAATTGACGATTAACCACCCAGCCACTAGCACCATTCATTGAGAATTCGTTCATATAAATCACAGTTTTATTAAAACTGAGATCTCTTAATGTTGGCATACTGATTAAAAATCTATTAGATAAATCCATTATTGAGTTTCCAATATTTCTCCGATTCGCTTATAACTGAGTTGTAAAAGTTCTTGTAATTCTTTAACATTATCTTTTAAAATTTTATTTTCTTCAGTTACTGCTAATAGTTCACGACGATATAATTCGTTACCAGAAGGGTCTAAGTTTAAACCTTCGTCTATTTTATGCATGTTGATGCCTCCGTGTTCTATTATATTTATCTGTATTTAAAAGTCAAGAAAAAAGGCCCTTGCGAGCCTTTTTAGTTTTTTGTTATGTGCCGAATTGTCTCGATTCTTTTTTATGTTTTATTTAACTTTTTGATTTCCATCATGCACTGTTTAGCTTCATTATGGTAACCTAATCGTGTTAATTCACTTGCGGCTCTTGAGTAACCTACGATTTCGCAGGTTGCTGTAATTCCACTCCAAATTCCTGAGAGCGGTGAGAATACGTAATTCATTACTGCTGTAGTCATTACACCCACCCTTTCAGATTCTCATTAAGAATATCATTGTAGTGTTTATTTGCTATATGGCGAATCTCGCCACGTGACATACCAATGTCATTTAGCTCATAGTCTGTTAATCTACTTAACTCTTTTACAGTATTTCTTGCAGCCTTTCTAGCTTGCATTTTTACTCTTAATGTTCTTAACCAGTTCGAAGACCAGCCGAACGTATTTGCAACTAATGTAGTCATTTTCTTCTTCTTTCTATGTATATGTATATGTGTGATCCGAGTCTAACTAAGTTAGTTTTACTCCTTGTACATCTATATTTAACACGAAAAACCTAGAAAAACAATCAAGAATTATGCATTCTCGATATGCGTTTAGTGCATAGCTAAATTATTGATTGAATAATGTACGGATACTTTCAGCGTTATCTAATGTATAAGGTGATTTGGATTTTGTTTTCATTCTTGCAATGCAACGATATTCTGCTCTACGTGCAGTTGTATCATCTCTACCTGGTATTCTCATTTTAGTACCTGCAAATCCAATACGCATTTCGACATTAACTGTACCTTTAAACATAGGTACATTTAAGCCTAGAGGATCTTCGCCTAAATAGAATAAACCAGCACCTCCAACTTGAATATAAAAAACATTTTTCTTATTGTATAGATTACTGATATAACGATCATCTAATGTTACAATTTGATTAAGTGCTTTATGGTGACCACTTGCTTTTAATTCTTCACGTGCATTTACTTCCGCTACAAACGGAATACCTGTGTTACGTGCATGAAAGTCTATAGGGTCTTTTGTTTTTAATTCTTCGATATAAGCCTCTAGAGCAGGTTGTGCATCTTCGGCCGCTTTTAAAATAAGAGCAAGATCATCTGGTTCTGTGCCTGCTTTTAGCTTTGGACTTGCGTACCACATACCATCACCAAAGCCGACACTACCGCCGCCCATTTGATCATTCATACTTGCTTTAACTTCAATGTTAAACTTTTGACCATTATAGTTTGCTTCGATGTCACCTTCTCCAGTGTTACTAAATCCTGCACTAGTATCTGCTTTAAATTTTAAACCAGGTACTTCTGCTTGTGCTAGTGCTGAAAGAACAGCGGCCTCATATTCAAGACCACCGTCATTTCTACCTTCGACAGTTAATAATTCTTTTGCTCTCATACAGCTATTTATTAATTTCCAGTAGTTGATGCTTCGTAAGTTTTATTATACTGATTATTAACACGAATAAATGTTGTACACTTACTCAATTGTTTTAGCGATGGAGCACCAACATACGTACAAGTACTTCTAATGCCTCCCAGAATGTTCTGTATTGTATTTGCTACAGGTCCTCTGTATGGTACTAATGCTGTACGTCCTTCGCTACTACGATAATCTTTAAGTCCATCAAAGTGCTTATTATTTGCAGTAGCTGAACTCATGCCATAAAACTGTACAAATTTCTTATGCTCGAATATTGGTTGCATTGGAGGTTCATCAAGTTCTCCAGACGCTATTTTTTCTTTAATGTTACGTACTTCTTCTTCTGGCAAATGGGTAGGAAAAGGTACTTGTTCAGCTCTGCCTGTTTCAAGTACTTCGATTATTACCTCGCCGCCCCCTTCATCGTGCCCAGCAAGCATACCACCAAGCATAACAAAATCTGCTCCACCTGCAAAGGCTTTAGCGACATCTCCAGGGCAATTACACCCACCGTCAGCAATAATGTGACCGCCAAGTCCGTGTGCGGCATCTGCACACTCAATGACTGCCGATAATTGCGGATATCCAACACCAGTTTGTATCCTAGTAGTGCAAACAGACCCGGGACCAATACCCACTTTAACAATATCTGCTCCATTTAGTATTAACTCCTGTGTTTGATCTGCGGTAACTACATTACCTGCAATAATCACTATGTTCGGATATTCGTTACGAAAATCTCTTACATAGTTTACGAATCGTTCGCTGTAACCGTTTGCAACATCAATACAAACATATTTTAAACGTTCACCAACGGCTTTATACACTTTGTAAAATTTATTTTTGTCACTATCTTGAATACCAATACTCATTGCAACATGTGAAGTTCGCTCCATCATGCCTTCAGAAAAATAAGTAATAAGTTCATCTGCACTATATGTTTTTACTAGACAAGTAAAGATATCACCTTCTGCAAGTTTATCTGCTTGTTCAAATGTACCAACACCATCCATGTTACTTGCCATAATAGGTACACCAAAGTAATGAATATTCTCAGAATCATTATTGTAATTTACAAAGTTAAATTCTCTGTTTAAGTTTACTTCTTTACGTGAGCCTAATGTACTCCGTTTTGGTCGGATTAAGACATCGCTATAATCCAATAGTATTTCGTTTTCAATTCTCATTGTTTACTCTTCTTCTATTTTAAATGTCAATGGATAGCCGTTGCTACGACTTACTATTGTTGCTTCGTGAACTTTTTGTTCTGCAATTTCATAGAAATAAATTCCTGCAATTCCTTGTCCTTTTGCATGTACTTCCATTGTAACTTGTTCAGCTTGTGCTGTGGTTTTATTAAAAATATGAACCAACAGTTCGATAACAAACGGCATTGGAGTTTGATCATCATTTAATAATATAACTTTGTACTTACTTGGAATAGTAAAGTCAATTGATATATCTTCATCTACTGCTAATTCTGTGCTCATATTAAAACCTTAGATAAGAGGGACAAGATAACTTGCCCCTCGAATGATATTACTTTGCATATTCAATTTCGATTTTACGTGGTTTTTTCTCATCTGGAATAATGCGCTCTAATTCAATATAAAGCATACCGTTTTCCATACGAGCACCATGTACAACTACGTCATCCGCAAGTGTAAATTTACGTTCAAATCTACGTTGTGCTACGCCTTTATGGACATATGTCCAATCTTCTGATTCTACGTCTTGTGGATTATAACTAATTGTTAATGCCCCATCTGCAACTTCAATATTTAAATCTTCCATACGTACTCCGGCAACTGCCATTTCAATTTGGAAGTTTTCTTCCTGTTGGATAATATTGTAAGGGGGATATCCTGTATTATTTGAATGTTCTACATATCTGAACATATCATCAAATATTCTGTCAAATCCAACGCTGTGTGGGGTAAGTTTATTCAAATCGAATGTTGTTAGTCTTGTCATTTTGTTTCTCCTTATAAAAGCAAGATTAATGTTGTGGACCCATAATTGGCATCCACTTGTATTTATGTTTAGAGGGCTAACCGTGACCCTCTACGTGCTTATTAGGTAGCAACCCCTGTCTTATTAAATTTGGTCATATAGTTTGTTTTATGTATTTCTTATCGTGTCTTGGGGCATGTTTCAGCGCCATCTTCTTATGTAATTAATATAGTGTTGATACCACTAAATGTCAAGAGATTTTCTTTACTAAATTTTTAATTTTTGCTTTTGCAGATATCCAGCCCATAGCAAAACCTACTGCCATAACGCTTATAAGAGCAATTGAGTGCCATATTAAAAAACTCATTTTATTCTCCTCTTTTAATATAATGATGCGGATACGCCTTAGGACGTTCACTTTTAATCATTTCCATGTGAGCTTCCGCTTCAGCTTCTGTATTGAAACGTGCCACTGCAACTTCGTCTTCCATACGTGGAATATAGATTACTTCAAACATTATTTACTCCTTTAGTAACCGAATTTTTCTTTATTTTTTTCTACTTGTTTTAACCAACGCTTACGTGCCGCCGCCTTTTCTTTTTTCTTCTTTAGACTAGGCTTCTCAAAAAATTCTTTATCACGCATATCTTTAAAAAGGCCTTCATTGTTACACATTTTTTTTAGTTTACGCATAGCTCTTGCAACATCATTATTACGGACTTCTACATAAAGACCTTTACCTTCTTGTTCTCTTCTTCTAGCCATTCTTTCCTCTTCTTATTATTCCAATTAATCTATTTCCGTTTAGGGATGGTTTACTATCCCATTCTACTTCATTAAATGATTCATATACACGTGTCAGTATGTCAAAGCCCAATTGCTTATTAGCATTTTCTCTGCCACGAAAGCGTACCATAAGTTTAACTTTATTTCCTTTTGCAAGAAACTTGTCAATATGATTTAACTTTGTTTCAAAATCATGATCACCAATTCCTGGACGGAATTGTACTTCTTTAACTTCAACTCGACTTTCACGTTGTCGTTTTGCCGCATCTTTTTCTCGACGCTTTTGTTCGTAGAAGTATTTATTAGCATCTAAAATCTTTGCTACAGGAGGGTCAGACGATTCTGTAATTACTACTAAATCAAGTCCTTTGCTCTCTGCGATTCGAAGTGCTTCTATCTTACTAATAACACCTAGCTGAGCCGAGTCATCTATAACTCGCAAAGTGTTGTATCTTATATGTCCATTGATTGCTGGTTTTGAATCTTGCTTTCTAAACTTTGACATCTTTACCCGCACGTATCATTTAATCTCCTTATACAAATTGAGAAACTACCATATCCATGTAGTCCTCGGGTGACTTATAAATTGTGTACTCATGTACAGAATTTAATAACTTAACAAGTGTTGACTTTTTATTTTTTTCACTAATAAGTACTAAATTAGCCTCAGACAGCATTGCCGCAATAATACTAGTTTCACTAGCAGTATCTAAGTCAACAAAAACATTATCGCTTAATCTCATTACACTTAGAGTCCAAGCAACATTATCATCTTTAATATTACTATTCGGTTTATATAAATTTATAGGAACCGTTTTAAATAAATTTTCATGAACTGCTTCAACTGAGTCGAAAAATTTATTGTTTGTACTTAAAACAGTGACACTGGGCCCTGACTCAAGTAATTGCATTTCAGGGGGTGTTATAACATAAACACTATTTTCATTCATTGTTTTAATTTTTAGTCCTCTTTGAAAGGTTTAGTAGGGGTTAATTTACCTGTATATCCAGGTGACCAAATATCGTGACGTAATTTTAATTCATCGTCAGTTAATTCTGCATCTGATCTACTATCAGTATAAGGGTTATAATTGTCTTTGTCAACTACTTTTGGTTGCAATACTTCCTTAATACTTTCCTCTTTCATATCACTATAGCTTTGTGTAGGTTCATCAACTACAGGTGTTTCTTCAATCTCTGCTTCTTCCCATTTGCTTACTACAGGCTCTGGCTTTGGCTCAGGCTTTTTAGGCTCAGGTTTCTTTTTCTTCGGAGCAGGCGGAGTTGGAGGTGTATAAGGTTTATTTCCTTCACGTCTCCACTCAAAGGTATATTGTGCGGCAATTAGTAGTGCAACTGCTAGTGGATCAAATACAAAGATAATAATAAGTATTACCCAACGTACTGCCTCTTCTAATGTATCTCTGTCAGCATCTTCATATATAAATTCTGCAAGATACTTAACTGGACCTACTTCAGCTTCTAGTTTACGTGCTTCTGCTTGTAGTGCAAACTTACGTTCTGTAATAGAATCTATTTCATCATTTGCCGCTTTGATACGATTATTTTGTGCATCTACAATAGCATCTAAATCTGCATTTTCACCAACTTGAATTTTTGCTCTTAGTCTTTCAATTACAGCTTGTGCATTTAAAATTTCATCTTCTGCAAGTTTACGTATTTTTGCAATCTCTGCACGTGCTTTTTCAATTACAGAATCTTCTGTATTTTGTAACTTACTAATAGTAGATTGTGCAACTGTACGAGCTTGTCTGTTAGCAGGAATATCCGATTTTAACACACCATTAATTTTTTCTTCAATAACTTCTCTAGAACCTGCTAATGCGCTTTGTGCATCTTTTCTAATACGACTAATAGTATCTAACAAATCCTTCTTACGGTTTTGTATACTTGTTGTTTGGTCGCCTCTAATACTTTCAATTAATCCTGTTAAACGCTCACGTTCTGCATTTACATTTAATTGTGCATTATCACGTATAGTGCTTGATTGGGCTTGTAAGTCTTTAATAAGACCACCTAAACGTTCACGCTCTTTATCTACAACTGTTTGTGCTTGTGTACGTAGTACTGTTTCTTGTGCTTGTAGTTCGCTTATACGGGCTCTCTGTGCTTCTAACCAAGCATTGTATGCTCTTGTAGTATTACTACCAAACAACCCATCACTAGTAACACCAATTACAGCCTGGCCTTCTTGTATCTTAGCACGTTCTTTACTTTGTAATTTATTTGTTGTTACAATAATATTTTCTTCTATTGTAGCAATTTGTGCTTTTAATGTATCAACTGCGCTATAGTCTGGTTGTAAATTTGCAATACGTTCTTCAAGTTCACTTATTTGTGACTTTAATGTTTCAATAGCACCTAACTCTGGTTGCAATTTAGCAATAATATTTTCGTATTCTGAGGCTTGTTCATTTAACTTAACTAAATCGTTATCTAACTGTGCAATTTGATCTTTATACGGTTGTACTTGTGCTTCTACACTCGCAACACTTGTATTAGAAAGTTCAGTTCTATACTGTTCAACTAGTTTGTTTAGTCTTTGTAATTCGGTATCCAAACTAGTAATTTCATCTTCGTAAACTGCAATACGATTTTGTAGTGCTTGTTCCTGTGCAGTAATAATACCTTGTTGTTCGTCTATACTTGGCTGACGTCTACTGTATGCATTATCAATACGTGATTGTTCAGCATCAATTTTGTCTTGAATACCTACGTCTTGTTTATCAGCATCTTGTTCTGCTTTTATTATACGTTGTTCGGCACGTAGGATAATATCTTTTTGTCGTCCTACTTCTTCATCCATTCTGGATAATTGTGCTACTTGTTCCTTTGCCGCACTTGTTTGTTCAATGTGTGCTTTACTTAGGAAACCAAAAATACCCATACTTGTAATAAACATCAAGACAAGTACGGCTGTACCTAAATACAATCGCATCCACCATTTAGCTTTATCCCAATAACGGTGTAACCAAACTGCGGTTACTAACTTACCAATTTCTAATGCTCCGCCCATTATTATAATTGGGATAGCGGCAGCCGCAAAGATTGCTACCAGCCCTGCCACGCTATAATATATTGCAACGGCACTGATGGTTAAGGCTACTAATAATGTTAATATTCCAAAAAACAAATTTACTCTCCGTATTGCGAAGCGAGTCCTTCGCTAACTAATACTTTGTTTACGTCAACTTTGTTTCCGTTTTCATCAAGGACGTAAACATATCCTAATGTTCGTCCTGCTTTTCCACGTTTGTTCATAAGTGTATTACAAGTAAATTCTTTTCCTATTAATTCAATTAATCTATTTTTACAGCTTATAGCTTTTTCCTTTTCTGTAGGAGAAAAACTTTTCATATCTGGTGGATTAACACCAAATAGTTTTATGCGCTGGCGTACAAGAACATTAAATCCTAAATCAATTTCTGCATCAATTGTACTGCCATCAATCACTCTTATTGTAAAACATTTATATTCGTACATTGGATTATGACCCACTGTTACTCTGTTGATCAGCAATCCATTGTTTTGCAACTTGCTTAGTAGGTGGGGTAGTTAAAAACCTACGCATAGTTTTAGATACTTGATCAATTCTTTTTCGTACATCACTACCATCACTATTATCAATAATAAAAGTGTTCGATCCAAATGTTTGTTGAAAACGTCCGATATTTTGTTGTACACTTTTCCAACTATTTGTTGCTATGTCAACAGGTACGGTCCTATCTCGTTTTTCATTTCTGGCTAGAGCTGTTTCAATATCTGTATTCACAAATACCATTGCAGTGTCATAACCTAACGATAGGAGTCGTGTGTTCATTTTTGCAATTTTGTCGTACTCTCTACCAGTTCCATCAATAACCATTCCAAGACGTCCATTTTGATAAAGTTCATCTTGTTTTGCTGTTATATTTTTTGCTGAAGCTCTTACACGATCACGTGGTTCTGCTTCATCATCTGGCATTTTCCAACTTAGGTTTGCTTTACTCATTAATATTTCAAATGCAGTATCACTGTTTAGCATTTTCATACCGCCAAACTGTCCAAACAGATTTCTAGCTACAAAACTCTTGCCACTGCCAGGACCGCCCGCCATGAACACTGCTTTAAAAATATAAGGATCATTAAGACCCTCTTCTACGGGTTGAACTACTTCACTAATTTTCATACATATATTTAGCTTAAATTTTACTAATCCCACCTGTAATATATGTGAGATCCTATGCGTCCGACTAATTGTAGTTCTCTAGCCCACCGGGGGGACACATATGTAGCATGATAGTGTGTTGCACCTTCTGTTATGCCTTTAAATTGATCAAGGTATAGCATTAAATATGAAATTTGTTGTGCTTCTGCCCAAGCATCTTCATCCTGTGGTTCATCTTTTTTACCATCGCAATACCAACTAAACTGACAAGCATTTCGAATCATAACCATCTTGTTTGGATCTTTCCAACTTGGTTTTTGTTTACCTTGTTTCACAACTGAACAAATCGAATCTGGATAACGACTGTCTTTTACACGATTGAGAACAACATCTGCAACTGCATATTTGTCTGCTAAATTACTACCACGTGCTTCATAGTAGATATTCAAAGCTAGACAATATAATTGCGGATGTGTTTCTTCAGTATAATATTCTAGTTTTGCATTTTTTGCATGAACGCTAGAAGTAAATATTACTGCTAATAGTACTAAAATTATACGAATCATATTTTGCCTCATTATAAAAATTTAAAGTTGTCCAAATTTTACTACTCTTCGGACTGTTCCACGATCATCGAAAAACTTAACTTCTCCGTCTTTAATTTGTCCTTGTTGTACAAGTCCGTTTCGTTCTTTAACTTTATTTTTCATATGTTGTATGGCTTCTTTTTTAGTACCAAACAACTCAAATTGTTTTTTTACACTGCCGTATGAATTGTATTCAATTGTTTCTATTTCAAATGTTGCCATGGCTTTGCTCCTATCGTATATACAATATAGTATAGATAGGAACAAATGTCAAGGTATTTACCATTCTTTTTTGTAACCATCTGCTTCGTTGTCGTTGTAACCTTTTGTGTAGGCTACAATCTGTTCAGCAGTCATATCTTTCATTTCGATACGTTGTCCTTTGCCAGTACCTAGTGGCCAATAGTGTGGATCAAAATCTCGTCCATAATAACTATCAGCACCACCACGATCATAAGGACCACCGTGTATATCATCATACACGGTATCATTCTCTAGTTTAGCGGTAACGGTTAAAGGAAGTTCAGTTTCAATACTCATGCGTACTGACTCCATTTTTCATTCCACATTTCACCGACGCCTTCGTCGATATCATCAACTGATAGGTAACCAATCAATCCTGCTTGAGAAAAAATAGCACCAGCACGAGCTACTGCTTCTGAGATGTGTTCACATTCACCAATTATGTCTGCAACATCATCCCAGGCTTTTTCTTCAATATCCATAAGCCAACTTTTAGTAGCACTCATTATTCAACCTCCTCAAAGCCAACCATTGCAACTTTATATTTCTTAGGACCACATACCATGTAGTCACCCATTGACGTAGACCGAAGTCCCATTTTCTTACCACCAACATCATGCAACGGAGCCATTACAGTAACGTTTTCATTATAATCACCATTTGGTTCCATTGTACCATCTGGAAGTTCGAAGCTCTCTTGTTTGATGCTCCACGAACCCATTATATTATTAGTCCAACGATATGCATAACTCATTGCTTCTTCTGGAGTACAATTTTCCATTGGAATGTCAACAAATGCTACTGTGTTTGATTGTTCTTCAAACGCTGAATGAATAACTGCTACTTGCATATTTTTCTCCTTAAATTACTCTTATACTTTACACTCAAGATATCTTGGTGTCAACCTAAAAATGCAACTTTTTTAAACTTTTTTCTAACTGAAGTACATTGGTATCTGCACCCATAATGTACTCATGTCCAACAAGTTCGCTTTCAGATTTAATTAACGATTTGATAGTACTAACTAGTGTGTTCACACCTAGTATATCATATTGCTCAACATTGCTCCATGCCTTCTTACGCCACTTAATGTCGTTCTCAGGATTAAGCATTTCTACAGTACGCAATATAGCAAGTACTTTCTCATTTACTGATTTACGTTCAGGATTAAAAGTCATCTCAATTGACTTTAGTGCTTTTTCCATTGCCGCATTAGCCATTGTTGAGCTCCTCTTCTTGTTCTTTTAATGCATCCCAAAGATCTTCTGGAAATGCGCCATAGCCTCTAGCACGGTTGTATGCTACATAATCTGCATATGTTTTATGATCTATTGCTTGCATTTCTAATCCTTTTTTTAACGCTTATACATATAATATAATGGTTCTAGACCCAAGAGTCAACCGAAACCACAAGAAAAGAAATGTGTGTTTTCAATAGGTTGTAATTTTTTTTAAATTTTTTTTAAGTCAAGCCAGGTATTCCAACTAGGATGACGCACTTGTATTTCCATTTGTTTACGTTTTCTTACAAGTTCAAAGTAGCCAGGTCTATATGGTTTATGTTTAGGTAACCATTGTTTTCCTACTTTATTACCTTTGCGACTATTGCAAGGTGTACATGCACTTACACTATTCTCCCATGTAGTTTTTCCGCCTTTACTTAACGGTAATACATGATCTAGTGTAAGCTGACTTTTAGGGAATAATTCCATGCAATACTGACAAGTATACATATCACGTAGATGCATGTTATGTCGTGAAAAACGCACCTTTTTGGTGCGTCTCAGATAATCTTTAAGCATAATAACTGCGGGTACCCGTGTTTCCCAGGATACACTCCGGACCATCCAATCGTCATACCATTCTAATACTGTACACTTATCATGATACATATACATGATAGCTTCTTTCCATTGAACAATACTCAAAGGAAGAAAACTTACGGGCTGTGCATCAGCATTTAGAACTAAAGTATCGCTCATACTAATATTTATTTTTCATCGTCAAAGAACTTACTAAAATCGGGTACATAGATAAATTCTTCATCTTTACTTGTATCATATGAGACTGTAACTGTATAGTTTTCGTTTTCGTCTACTGTTTGAATATCATCCCAAAGTCTACTTAATGCATCATCTGTCCATGTTGAAGCTTCATTATCAGTAGTTTGAACAATATCTTTAAATCTCATCCAATCGTGATATTGATTTACATCATCCGAATTACAAGGATTATAACCTTCACTAATCATATGTTTAATTAAACTACGGTCTTTAATTCCGCTTTTACGATACGCTCGTTCAACTTGTAAATCTATTATGTCTGACATTAATCACACTCCGGAAATTTGTATTCTACAATTTTCTTAATTGGATTAAATGCACCGTTAAGTTTTTCCTTAACGTATGTTTTTGGTTCTTCTGTACCATAACGATATATTGCTTGTTTAGCGAAACCAAAGATTTCTCTTTTATTACTAGATAAAATTGTTTCACGCATATCGCTATCACCTAAATCATCTAAGTATCTTAGTGCATAGGTTGTTATGTCGTTTACGCTTAGTGGGACCTCTACTTTTGCCAATATTTTACGCCCATCGCCAGTGTCTTTACTTCTCATTTTTGTGCCTTTCAGTGCCTATAATATAATATGATGTGCCATGACATCTCTCCATTATTTCTTACATTAGTAAGATATTATGGCAAGATGACTTGCTTGTCAACCAGAAAAGACTGGTTATAGTAATATTTATTAGATAATATTTAAGATTTCTAAATTTATAGCCCAGTTAACGTCAGTTACAGTGTCTCCTTTTGCTGTAACTTTAAATGCTCCGGCAAATACACTTGCTGTTACATTCCATCCATCGTATTCTAATACAAATTTACTATTATTTGGAGGATCACTTTCGAGTGGACTAACAGTTTGTCCTGTATCTACACGCCATAATTTATAATCATATTCAACAATATCTCCTGCATTATATGTAGTTCCGGCGTTCCATAAATCGTAACTGGACTCTTGTGTGCTTCGTTGATAATCAGTTCTAACTGTTGGTTCTACTAAACTAATAGTACCGCTTACATTTTGTACTGTACCTTCAATTTTAAAAGTTCTAACTTGGTTTGTTGAAGGACTTTTGCCAATTGCTTTAACAGTAAAAAACCATGCTTCGTTTGTTGCTGGTTGAGGCATAACACCATCAAATGTTATATCTGTAGTAGAGCTTGCTGTAGTTGTACTAGCTGTTGTTTTATATAATCCACTATCTGATATTTCAATTGTGTTGTTACCTGAATCAGTAACACTTAATGTTCCTGCGCCTTTTAATGTTTTAAACTGAAAATTATTAACATTTCTACCAGCAAATACTTCTACTTCGCCGCCAACATTTGTAGCCGTAAGATTCTCAGATATTTGAATTTCATTTGCATTTTGTGTAACAGTAATTCCAGTACTTGCAGTAATTGAACGTAATTCACTTTCATTTGTTGTTACATTATTTTGTTTGAATACTTCAGCACCAGTTCCAATATTTGCTAAATCAGCGGCTCCTCCCGATCCACCTCCCGAACCTGTTCCGATGTTTAGCCATTGATTAACATCTCCAAAGTATGCTTCTACTTTATGTGTATCTGTATTATAGCGTATTCTACCTGCTTCGTTTGGACTACGTTCTAATGTATCTCCAACTGGTAATTTAATACTTCCTGTGCCTGGAATTACAGTGTTATTTTCTAATCCAATAACTGTATTACCACCAAGTCCTTGATTATTAAATGCAAATACTTGATTTGTAGTACCATATATTCCACGTGTAATTACACTATCGCCATTTTTAACAACATAGCCATCCGATGTTAAGTTATTAAGATTTTCTAAGAAAGTAGTAAATATCCGACTCATTAGTTGGAAATCAGACATTGTTCCTGTAGTGCCATTATTTTTTACATAACTTGTTAATTGATCACTTCTGACTATAATATCACCTGGGCTAGTTGTTAATGCAAGCATACCCGATTCACTACCAACAATATGAACACTACTAGCAGATCCACTTGATGTATTATTATAAACAATTGTTGTTGTTCCTGATGTAGTACTGCCTCCGCTACCAGTAGCAAATGTACTAAATCCTCCTGCATTGTAACCTGGATTATTTGCTTCATCAACTGGTGTCGATCCAGCACTTGTTTGTGTATCTCTTTGTTCGTATACTTCTCTATAACCTTTAATATTACCACAGTAATCAAATACAGGTACTTGATTGCTTACTGTTGGTAAAGGATCATCTTCTCTTTTTAGAATATCTAAGAGTTCATCATCAAATAATAATTCAAAGATATTATCGTATTCTTCTATCTCTCCCGTCTCAGGGTCAGTATACTGAACTGGATAACCTGCTAGATTATCATACAATCCTTTCATACTATTAGCAAGTCCTGCATTACCTGCAACGTTTCCACTACCCGGATTGTGCATTACACCAACACGACCTGTGTTGTCATATGTACCCGATACATTTTGAGTAAAGTTACTACCGCCTAAGTCATGTGCGCCTGAGATATTATTTTCAAATGCAATTAAACTTGAGACTTCATTACGTAATGACTCTGCTTGTGAAACTAAACTTGCAATTTCATTTAATGGTAATGAACCTGCAATAACATCATCAATTCTGTTAGCAATAGATCCTAAAAATCCGCCAACAAATGCATTTGGATTGAAACTTGCACCGCATAAACTATAATTAATATCAGGTGCTAGTTGACCCATATTGTTCATGATTGCTTGACCTGGGCCTAAAAAACTACCAAAACTTCTTTCAAGCATATTTGGAATAGCAACTGGATCAATTGGTTTTGCACAAAAGTTTAGTAGACTTGCTACTTGTTGTGCTTCTGCTAAAATTGTATTAGCACGACCTAATACTGCATCTAGTTTTGTATGATCCATAAATGCATTTAATGAATCACCTGCTTGCGTAATAGCATCTAAAAGTTCTTGTTGAATATTAGGTAACTGTAGTAGTCCATCTATACTACAACGTAAGTTAAGTTGTAAGTTTGGAAGTTTAACACCGTTACCACTAAGTATACCACACATAATTTCACGCATAGTAAAACTATACTCAGCCATACCGACAATTCTACCGGCTTCACTACCTAGTGTTCCACTTAGGTGATGTTTGGCGTCCAAATACTCATTGACATTTTGCAGTCCTGATTTGAAATCTGTATAACTCATATTCCGTTTCCTGCACGAACATTCGGGCTGGCTGTTGCCGCTTTAGGATTACAATGTGGTCCACCTGGTATCGGACATAATCTATCCGGTTTAGCTGGATCACGTAAAAGTATTACAGGAGTACTTTCAGCATGTACTTTTCCTGGTGTAATACTTGCAATTAAACCTCCATTGCCGTGACTATTAGGATCATTGTTTATACTAATCCACCGATAGTTCACACGTACACTTCTACTACGAGCAATAGTACTTGCGCTACAATCTCTTTTGTCTTGATCTCTATGAACAGGTCTGTGTGCCATACTACTATTTATTAGTAGTTAAATTGCAATTCCTGTAGTTTCTTTCATATAACCTTCAGCAATACCTTTGTGTGGTTTACTAATTGCTACTACTTGTTGTTTACCAATTATTACAGGATCACTACTACTCGTATCAATGCTCATTAACCATGGAATAAGCATTGCTTTACCATCAGTTGGATTAAGTGTTAGCACTGTTGGCTTAATTACTTTTAGTTCATCTCCCGTATCGGCATCAAAACGTGCAACTATTTCTTCACCTGTGCTAAGTTTAACTGTTATTACATCGCTTTTTTTAAAGTTTGAAATCACCAACATCTAAATTTATATCTCCAATAAGTTCACGTACGGTATCTGGTTGCATTCTACTCAACGCCATACCGCCGCCTTCTACTAATAATTTGCCTTTATGATAGATTTGAGGCATAGTTCTATGTCCTTCTTTTATTAAAAACTCACGAGCTTCTTCGTTCTCTGCAATATTAATTGTTTCAAACTCGAAGCCGTGCTTTTTTAAATACTGCTTTGCAACATCACAGTAAGGACAAAATGGTTTAGTATATACTGTAATCACAAAGCAAACCCTTTAAAGGTATCTTTGCTTACATCTTGTTTCGTACCACCGTTAATATAACTTGTAATTTCTGTTTCTTGTGGTGCTACTTGTACATCACTTCCTGCAATCCATTTTTGTGTCCAAGGTAACGGATTAGTTGTTACGTTATAAACTTTAGGAAGCCCTGCATTATTCATTCTCTTCATTGCAATATGCTCAATATATTCACTGAGTAGATCTCTATTAAGACCTAACATACTACCATCTTTAAACAAATAGTCTGCCCATGCTTTTTCTTGGTCTACTGCATCTGTAAACATTTTAATAGATTCTTCTTCAGTTTCTTTTGCAATTTCTGCAAATACTGGATCATCTTTTTTAAGTGTTTTAAGAAGTAACTGTGTACTACCTAAATGTAAGTTTTCATCACGTGCAATAAACTTAATAATTTTGGCATTACCTTCCATCTTTTTAAGTTCTGCAAATGCCCATGAGCAAGCAAAACTTACATAAAAACGAACGCCTTCTAGTATGTTCACACTCATAATAGCAAGCCATAATTTCTTTTTAAGTTCACGTAAATCAACTACAACTTTTTTACCATTAACTGTATGTGTGCCTTCACCTAATAAATTGTAATACATTGCACCTTCGATAAGATCATCATAATACTTGGAAATGTCTCCTGCACAATCAACAATTTCTGGAATATCCATTAGTTCATCAAAAATAATACTTGGATTATTATATACATTACGAATAATATGTGTATATGAACGACTGTGAATTGTTTCACTAAAAGTCCAAGTAATAATCCAGTTTTCTAATTCTGGTAAACTTACAATGCTTCCAAAACTTTCTGCTGGCGCACGACCTTGCACACTATCAAGCAAAATTTGTCTTTTCAAATTACTTGTAAAAATATGCTTTTCGTGTTCTGTTAAATTTTTAAAGTCTTTACCATCACGGTATGTGTCAACTTCTTCTGGTCTCCAGAAGAATCCTAATTGTTTGTCTGTAAATTTATCAAAACTAGGATACTTCATTGTATCATAGCGTTGAATTGTAACGCCTCCAGACGGATCTAGGAACGCTAAATTTTCTACATGATTACTTTTGTTTGTTACATCAAATACTGAACTCATTTTCTTTCCTTATATTACACAACTTTCGCAGGCTTCTTCTTCTTCGATAATAATATCGCTGTTCTCTATATTAGTAGATTCTTCTAGTTTGTCAATATCTATTTCACCTGCGCCATCAAATGTATTGAAATAGTACAATTGCTTACCACCATACTTATAGAACATCATTAAGTGTTGTAACATTGTACTCATTGGAATCTTTTCATCTTCATAAAATGTTGGATTATAACTTGTGTTTACGCTGATGCCTTGGTCAATATACTTTTGTAGTACTGCCATAATTTTTAGATAACCTTCAGGACTTGATTGATCCCAAAGCAATTCATACTTGTTTTTCAAATGATGGATACCGGGTACAACTTGTTTTAGAACACCATGTTTACTTTGTTTAACACTTACTAAACTACGTGGCGGCTCAATGCCGTTTGTAGCATTACTAATTTGTGCTGATGTTTCAGCTGGCATTAGTGCCATTAGTGTACTGTTACGGATGCCTGTTTCTTGCAACATGCTACGTAAACTATTCCAATCCATGCGTTCTACATGTGGTACTAGTTCGTCTACATCTTGCTTGTAGGTGTCTATTGGTAGTAAACCATTATGATATTTTGTTTGATCACTCCATAAGCAAGCACCTTGCTCTTGTGCAATTTCTGCACTTGCTTTAATAAGATAATAACTCCATGCTTCAGCATATTCGTCGATCATTTCTAAATTTGGATCACTGTATGTCATCCCATTTTTAGCCATCCAATATGCTAGATTAATAATTCCAACACCTAGTGGACGTCTACCCATTGTTGCCATTTGTGCGGCAATTACAGGATAATCTTGGTATGTTAATAATGCATCAAGTCCACGTACTGCTAATTTGCAAATCTTTTCAAAGTCTTGTGGCTTTTTAACATTACCCCAATTAATAGCACTTAATGTACATAATGCAATCTCTCCACTTTCATCATTAAAATCATTTAATGGCTTTGTGGGTAGATTAATCTCGCAACATAAGTTACTCATACGTACAGGTGCTACGTTTTCATTAAAACTACTATGACTGTTAGCATTGTCTACATTCATTAGATAAATGCGTCCAGTGTCTTTACGTTCACCCATAAAATGACTGAACAATTCAATAGCACTAATTGTTTTTTTACGTAGTCTTGTGTTACGTTCTGCACGTTCGTATAGTTCTTTAAATTCGTCTTGGTCTGCAAAGAACGCTTCATACAAGCCTGGTACATCACTAGGCGAAAATAATGTAATGTCTCCACCAGAAATCAATCTTTCGTACATTAACTTATTAAATTGTACACCATAGTCCATATGACGTACACGGTTATCTTCTACACCTTTGTTGTTTTTTAGTACCAACAAGTCTTCAACTTCGTAATGCCAAATTGGATAGTAAAGTGTTGCCGCACCATTACGTACACCACCTTGACTACAGCTACGTGTTGCCGCTTGAAACATTTTATAGAATGGAATAACACCTGTATGATATGCATCGCCTTTACGAATCGGCGAACCAATAGCACGAACACTTCCTGCACCAATACCAATTCCTGCTTTTTGACTTACATATTTTACAATACTGCTAGTAGTAGCATTAATGCTATCAAGACTATCACCAGTCTCAATAAGAACACAACTACTAAACTGACGCTGAGGAGTACGAACTCCGGCCATAACAGGAGTAGGCAAACTAATATCAAAGTTACTAACAGCATCATAATAATCCTTAATCCATCGCATACGTGTTTCTTTTGGATAACTGTTAAACAATGTTGCCGCAATTAACATATATGCTACTTGTGGTGTTTCTTTAATTATACCTGTGACACGATTTTGTACAAGATACTTACCACGCCATTGCTCCATAGCCGCATAGGTAAAATTTTCATCTCTATCATGTTTGATGTAATCATTCATTTCGTTGATTTCATCGTCATTAAATTGATCTAGTAAGTCTTGTGTATAAAATCCTTCGTCAATATTTTTTACAATAATATCTTTAAGATGGGGAGGTTCGAATTGTCCGTATACCATTTTACGTAGATGATATACAATAAGACGACCTGCTACCCATTGGTAGTTTGGTGTATCTTCATCAATAAGTTCACTTGCACTTTTAATAAGAGTTTCTTGAATATCTTCACTAGTAATACCGTTATAGAAATGTAAGTTACTTTTCATTTCAACCTGACTCGGACTAACTCCGTTAATACCTTCACATGCATAAAATACAACTTTGTGAATTTTATCCAGGTCGATTCCTTCTTTATTTCCATTACGTTTAGTTACTAGAATATTGCTCATGTGTCTCTGTCCTTTATTACTGTTTGATTATATTTTTTACTTCGTCACTGTTTTCAACAATGCACGTGCCATCGGTTGGTAATGTACTTATAACATCACGCTCGTAGTTAAGCAAGTACTTATCATCGATTAATGCACATAATCTTTGTAGGCTATGCTCCCTACAAGTTATGTACAGTAGTTCATTTTTTATATTTGGATTAGCATAGTATATCGTGTAACTCATTCCTAATGCCAAACTGTTTTCACAAAAATCTCCTTGATGTAGCATTTCCCAAGGGGTAGGCCATTGAGAAGAATTAACTGGATCAATGGCAATGCGAATCAAAGGAGCGGTTTGCCACCATTTAATTACTGTATCACATACATCGATTATATTGTTCGTATCGAGGCTTTTACGGAAATCTCTCCACATACTTAAACGTTTGCTAGGAGATTCAAACCACGCCCCGTGGTTTAGTTGCTGTTCCAAAGTTTATATGTATACTTAAATTTACTAATTAAATTATCATTGTCTGTATAAAGAAGTTTCAATCTACCTGCTGTTTGAATATCAACACTAAACACAATATCAATTGTGCCAGTTTCTGTATAGTTATCGTCAATTGTCGTAGTTGAATTTACTGTATCTGTACCAAATCTTAGTTGCCCAATACGTACACCATTTGTACTGCTTAGTGTATAATCTAAAATAACTACATCTGATTCTGTTGTATCAATACTAAAACCTGTTTCTGCTAAGTTACCATTTGCTGGTAATGATAATGAAGGAACAACTGAAGAAAATCTATCAATTTCAATTTCTGAATTGTATTTGGCAGTAATAGCTGTACCATTAGCTGGTGCTGTTGCAAATGTAAGTCCTGTTCCTGATATAGTATAATCGCCTGTGTTAACTTGATTACCATCTACTAACACTGCAATAATATTATTAGGATTACTTAGTGCAATAGGAACAAAAAACTCAATAACATTTCCATCACCTGTACCAATATCAACAATTGTATTACCAATGAATAGCCTATGCTGATCTGTAGCATATCCTAGTTCACCTGAATCTAATAAAGGTAAATCTGTAAAGTCACCTTGTCTAATTTGAATTTTACTAATACGTGTATCTGCCATTTTATTTTCCTCTATAACATATTTATGCTATATTATAGAACTCCTCAACTCTTTTAGCCCACTTACTTTCCCATTCTTTAAACTCGTCTGGGCCAACTTCAAACAGTTGCCAATTGCATTCACGACTACACATAAAAATAGCAATGTTTTCTATTTTAGTTTCATATAGTTCGTTATGTGCTAATCCATAAGCGGCACCTTGCATAAAGTAATCATCAATCCATTCACGTTTCTTAGGCTTGTTGGTTTGTTTGAAGTCCATTATAGTAGGCTTACCTTTGTATACACCAACTAAGTCAGTTGTACCAGCATATAATCCAGGATAGCATAAGTTTACTTCGCTACCCCACACTTCTTGTAAATGCGGCTCTACATGCTTTTTAACAGTTTCTGCCATCATTTCTGCTTGTAGTATACGATCTCCTGTATAGTCTTCATTCTTTACCCAACTTTCTAATATGTTGTGCATAATGGTTCCGACATTAGCGGCTTCTGTAACTATTTTTTGAGCTTGTTTTTCACCAACTCTTTTTTTCCAGTTAGCAAGTGCTTCTCTTTTTTCTCTTGGTTTTGTTTTATCCAATATAGTTGTAACACTAGGTACTGGCTCGCCAAAAGGATTTTCATACAAACGTTTACCGTTTACGCTTTTACGCTTGAATTCTTCATACTTGTAGGGTGAATTTATCTTTAACATTATATGAATATAACGTAGAAAGTATTATTTGTCAATAACTAATAATCCAACTAAATGTTTTATTTGTGTTAGTATTAATTTGTTGATCGACACTGTATCCGAGATTTTCAAAGTACTTGACCACTTGTTGCATTTGATCAGTTTTAGCACGATCATTTGTTGTTCCGTCCCATACTGTATAAAAACTAACACTGTCTGGATTTGTTGCTGTTATAGTTGTAGCTGTTAAACCTAAGTCAACGTTAGCAGTACCAGCACCAACTACCATATCCCAGGTTGTACTTTGTGTTGTAGTATATGTAATGATTAAATGATCAGTTGTACTTTTACTTGCAACAATACCTGATAATCCTGCATCGTTGATATCTGCAATAACTGCATTTAAGTTTGTGCCACTTGTACCTAATGTAATTGTAGCACCGTTTAAGATAAGTGTAGGTGTACCAGTAATAGTTGGATTTGCAATACTGCCATTTGCAACAACATCTGGTGTGCTTTCCGTCATTGCTGTGCCATCATCGACAATTGTTTGATACAGACCTGAACCTGCATCAGTTAAAATTTTCTCCATGATGTGATTAACTTCACGGAAAATTGTTAAGTCTTGTCTTGCTTTAGCACGAGCTTCAGCTCTATTAATGTAATATGTCATTTCTGAGCCTTTTTAATTTGTTTGGACGCTAATTTAGATACAGTCTGATCGTCTTTTTTATTGGGGGAACTTGGAATAGCTGTATCTAAAGTAACTTCTTGTTTGTTAGCACTACCTACACTATCTAGCTTGCCGAGTAAAGTTAATAAATTCTTCATATCAATAAGGTATCCAGATGCTTTTAACTTAGCTAAAAGAGTAGGAGTACTAATTTTAGTTAAGCCACGTGCTTTTGAACGAACAATAAGTTCTTCAATACCGTTAAGCACGTATCCTTGACCTTCGTATATGAATTCATTAATTAACATTAAACTTTTATTACCCGTCTAATTCGTTAATAAGATTAATGAAATCTGCTTGAGACATTTGACCACTTTCTACCATTTTAAAGAGCTTGTCTTTACTCTCTAGAAACTTTTTTTTAGCTAGTGTCTCTTTTTCCATAGCATTAATTGCAGATTCTGCTTTCATTTCACGACCTACTGGATTTTCATCACCTGCGGCTGCCGGATCTGCATCAAAATCATCATCCATATCTCCCATTGGCTCATCGCCCATGTCCATGTCTGGTTCCATACTCATATCTGTTGGAGCAGGAGCCGCACTTTGATCACCAGTTGCTACTAGTGTTGCATTTTCCATTGCCTCTTTTGCCGACTTAGCTTGTTCTAAGAATGCACCAAGAGCTGCCTCTGCCGCATTGTTATATGCTTCCGCAACATCAAAGCCGATTTGCTCTTTCATTGCATCTACAATTGGCATAAGTTCTTGTACTTGCATTTCTGCTAGGTCTTCGACCATTTTCTGTACTTTGTCAACCATTTCTTTAGCCGCCAACAATACTTCTGCTTGCTCTAAGTCTGCCGCTTCTTTTACTTTTGTTTTTACTGTGCCAGCACTTCTAGTTGGCGCAACTTCATTGATATATGTTCTCAATGAATGTGAAATTAAATGTAATTTATTATATTGTGGACTCTCCCAATATGTTGCATTACTTTCTTTAATTTCTATAATCTTTGCATCGGTAGCATTTAACATGCGCTCCAATGAATTTGTACTCATTTCGCTAATATCGATTGTATGACCAAAAGTATTTGCTAAAATACCATTGATTTTATCAACGTTATGAGATGCTGAGTTTAAATCGTTTAAATACATTTTCCTAATTCCCTAGTTTATATAGTATATTTATAGTCTTTTTAATATTTTTTGTTTCGCTTCGCTTACTTTGCGTTTTGCATCAGATGCTTTTGCTAATGCAACGTCTTCATTTATTCCACGCTTCGCTCTTGAGTTATGTGTCCATAGTTCATATAATGAATTAGCATAATCATTATCAAATTTTTCCAATTCTGCAATCCCACCGAGCTTACCTGTCATTTGTTTTTTTACAATACCCATTGCTGTTTCAAACAATGCTAATTCACGATGTATAATACGATCACCTTCTACAATATTGTAAAAACGTTTTTCTCTACCAGCAAATTCTTGCAATACGATATCGATTCGATAGTTTTGTACAGTAACACTAGATTCATCTACACGACTGTTTAATGCAACTTTCAAATCTACGTCATGATCTGCGGCTTCAGACAAGTTATGATACACTGTATCTACTTTTTCTTTCATTAATTTTGGATTAGCACGTTGTAACTTAGATAAGATGTCGTGCATTTGCTTTGTGTTGGGATCCATGTTTATGCCTTTCCGTAATTATTGATATTAAGTTTATAACTAGCGTTGCCTTGATTAACTACTTTATCTAATACGCCTCGGTGAACTAAATTTTGTGCAATATAAGACTCACGTTCATTTAATTCTTTTCCCTCTAATAATTTATCTTCTGTAAAATGTGTTTCTAAAAATTTACTTTCTCTAGAATTGATAAATGTAGGGAATCCTCCTTTGGTGACTATTGCTTTCATTGTTGTTGCTCCGGACTTCCAGGTGCTTGCGGTTGCATTGCTCTAATAGGAATACCTGTTGCAACTCGTTTTGAGACACGTTTTTGAGCTTGAAACTGTTGTTGTGCTTTGACATTTGCTTCGTCATTTGCATTTTTATTTTGATTGTTTACACGACGATTCATGTTTGCGTTAGTAGCACCTTGTTGACGTACTGCCGCACGGCTTGTTCCATATGCGGGTTCATCTTGTGTACTATATTCTACTATATCACGTATTCTCATAATTGTTACCTATTTAAACGTTTTAATGCTTTACTTGCTGGGTTAAACTTCTTAGTACGGTTTGCTTTTTTAGACATACGTGCGCCCATTTTTGCTTTTGTTTTTCTAAGATTCATACGTTTCTTAATATCAATTGGCGCACTACACTGACTTGGATCAGCAACGATCCTTCCTTTACGTCTACCTACAGAACAACGATACTTGCGTACAAGTTTTCTGCCTTTTCTAGCCCAAACAAGTTGTGCTTCAACAACAGGTTCTTCTGATGTAAATTCGTTAAAGTTCATATTACTATTTATACGGAAAGTGTTAGGTCATTAACAGTGTAACTATTACTGTTAATACACCTGCTATGATAGTACCGCCAGTACCCATCATTATTTTATTTGTTGTATTACCTGCTTTGATCATATCCTCACGGAGTCGACCAAATTCTCTTATGCCGTCTTCACGCATTTGGAAAACGGTTTTTTCAATGCCTGTAAGGCGAGTGTCTATGTTGTTAACTTTTTCTTCCAATACACGATACCTCTCGGCACACAGATCAACGTGTGCTTCCAGATTCTCCCGCTCGAGTTGCGTGGTTTGAATCGCTGAAACTGACATTAAATACGCTTTCTACGGCTTAAATGCTTCTTAGCATCGTGTTAGTAGTAGCCTTTTGATAACGGAGGCTAGTGACTGACTCCGCATATGCCTAATATAGTGTGCCTTTTTTCTTTGCCTAGTAGAGTTCGCTTACTGCTTTCTACAATAGTATTTATAATATCATACCAATTTAATAAAGTATAGGTTAATGTATTCATCCGACTTTGTATTAAAAATATTGTTTAAAAAATTAACAGTTTCGTCTAAGTACGGAGTAAATGCTATTCTATTACAGTCTTGTTTTAAAAAATAAACATTATTATCATCTTGAGTAAAAACGTTGCTATGTTCGCTACTAAAGTCAAATTTCCATACTGTATGTAGTCCTGAATATGCAGTTCCGAAGGCGTAATCAACTACATCTTGTGCTTCAAAACGCTCAACTCTAATGTCCAATGGTTGACTTCTCATGCCAATACACTGAACTAATGTGTTTAAATTTTGTTGTTGATTGTATCCGTGTATATTTTTACTTCTATAGTTTATTATGTTACTATTTGTAATGTCCACTAACGTATACGCTGTGTATTTTTCTGACAAGTGTCACCTTACTTAACTAGTGATCTGCCAAACGCTCTTCCTGCCGCAAAGCCGCCAACTGCCGCTGTAGCGCCTGCAACGGTTCTAAAAGCCGCTCGTTTCAATCTACCAGCACCTTTTTCTGCATTTCTTACATTTTTGATTTCTAGTCCGTTATTCTGTGTCATTGACTTAAAACTAGGATATAGTTCACTTTTAATTGCTTTAGTTCTATAAAACTGTAGCAATCTAGTACTTGCTAATCCACGTTGTGCAGTATCTGAACCTGACCAGTTACTAACAATACGTCTAACACTTCTGTAATTACTATTTTGTATATCCATTCCACGCTCTAACTGCATAAAATAGTTTTGTGCGCCAACAATTGGTCTACCGGCTGCCATTTGTTGCAAGTACTGTCTAATCTTTTGCTCTGGTAATTTAACTTTATTTGCTTGAATACCAGCGGCATCACTACTAGCAAATTTGCCAGAACTAATACTGTGCAATGCTTGATAAAGATCAGTACCGTTGTTTCTATAGTTTTTAAATTGACCGCCACCTGCAAGTAAAGTGCGTTTAGCATACGCCTGGGCTTGTGGAGCAGTGGAATAATCTTGATACATTGTATGTAATGTTAACATATTTAAAAATGCAAAGTCTAAGTTACTGCGTAAATCGCTAGTCTCAAGTTGACGCTTAGTTCTAAATAGTTTACTTTCGTTTAGACCGCCAATAAAACTGTATCGAGATTCTGTTTCATCCTCAATTGAATGTCCGCCTTGCATTGCCGCATATTGTTGTAATGTATATTTTTTCTGTTCCATAATAATATTTATCTTACAAATTAGGTTGCCATCTACTACGTGGTACTAGTTTAATTTTATCTCTACCAGCAACATAACCTTCTCCACCTTCTTCACCTTTTGTACTTGCTTTAATATCAGCAGGTGCTGAATCTAATTGTGCAATAATAGAATCTTTAACTGTCATAATTTTTACAACCAATTGTAATATTGCATTTAAACCTTTTGTATCTGATGCTAATAATTTGGCTTGCTGTCCTGCACTTACTTTACTAGTCTTAAGCCAATCAAAAAACCCACTACCTAGTTTGTCTAGTTTACGTTGTTTGGTCATTTGATTAACATATGTATAAACAATGCCGCCTTTATTGCTTAATCCTTTTTCAGGTGTTAACCAAGCATCAATTATTGATCCATTTGTATTAGCTAATTGTACTATTTCTTCAACTGCGCTTGTATCAATACTTGGAGTATGAGAAACATATGTTTGTCCAAACACTACTACTTCGTTTGTGTTCAATCTTTTTGTATCTTTAAGAGGTGTACCTGTACGATCTCCAAACTCTCCAAATATACTGTGTGCGGCAATACCGATTCGACTACCACCAATACGTTTACCAATAGCACTATCAGCATCTACAGTGTATGTTACGTTATTTGGCTCAAACATGTAAGCACCATTATTAGTTGTAAAAGGTTTAGATGGACTGTACAATAAGTCTCCGTAAACAAATCCACGCATATCTAAAGCAGTATTTTGTTCCATCAAATCAAATACTGCACCCATATTATCAGCGAAGTCTTGTCTCCAATCTTCGCCTTTGCCTGTCCCCATAATGAATTGTTTAAGTTCGTCACTACTAGTACTTTTACTTTTACCCCAACCATTTTTACCAGTTAGTACAAATGTACCATTACTATCACGCCCCCAATAAATTGTAGGATTGCCGTCCCATTTAATGGCAACATCACTTGAGTCTTGTCCTAGTCTTTGTAAAATAGTTGCCGCACGTTTAGCACCTTTACTACCTTCAGCAAATACTAAATCTTCTAAATGCTGATATTCACGACCGACTGTGGCTTCTGTGAGTAATTCTCTTGCTCGCATTAATCAAGTTCTTTCCAATTTGGATCATTTGCTCTAATGTTTGCTAATAGCTCTTCGCCTTCTTTACCCAATATTGATACAATAGATTCAACACTGCCCATATCTTCTTTGCGGGCATTAGGGCCTAATAATAATTTAGCAATCTCATTAATGTCACGGCTAATAAGTCCGTTAGGATCTTTTTTACCATTTGGTAAACGCTTATAAAGTCCATCAAAGTTACTCCATAGCATACCTTTTTCTCGAGCAATAATACTCAATAGTTGTTGCTTGTTTTTTCCTTTAAACTTACTTCCTTGCGGAATATTGTGTGTATGAAACTGTGCCGCATTTGCCGCATTTGGCACAACCATAATATCAACTTGATGTGCATGGTCGCCCATTGGTACTTTAACGTGTACACTATTACCACTCTGAGCTGTATCAAATCCTGCTAAGTCATATAACTGACGTAGTTTTTGTCTAATAACTTTATCAGGTTCGTCTGGCATTTTAAAATGTTGTTTAAGTATATCAGTATCGACTATTAAATCTAAGTCACCACTAACTTTACCTTTAGTTGGAGTTGCACCTGATCCTATTGGAATTGCACTAGCACCTGTTTTAGAAAGTACAGTGTTTACACTTTTCATAATGCTTGGAATCATTGCATGATCAAACGGTATCGCATCATCACCAAAGACCTTACCACCTTCGCTTAGATGTAAGTCGTTCTGTAAAATTCTTTTAATGCGGCTACCTCGTCTAATTTTACGTTTAAACTTACCGCCTAGTATATCTTTAATTTTCAACTCGTTTGATCCCTCTTATAAACTTCTTAGGATCTTTAGTTCGGATTGAATTAATTAAGCGTTTATTTAAATCAGCGGCGGTTTCAACATCGAAACTTTCGTTGATTAAATTAATTAAGTTAATAGCAGTGACAATAACTTGCTCGGCATTAGACTCAACAATCTGCTTTTTGTCTCTCTTAGGAGCCATTGCATTAATTTCTTCCAAAATTGATCTTGTTTTTCTTTTCATAACACTACTATTTATAAATATTGTTGCTGAAACATTGGTGGAAAGCACTTATGGCACTTTTGCATTTTCTGATTAAGAACTTAGGATCCATTGGAAAAATAAGAACTATAACATCAGTGGTAGCGGGCAAACAACAGGCTTACTTTTTGGCTCATACAGGCTCATACTTATTGACTCTTTAAGGCTAGCCCGTTGTTCGATATCATACATAGACTAGAATAAGGTCAACGGCATCAATGTTTCAGCAACTATTCCCTTCGTTTTAATAAGTTTTTTAATCTATCAGCATTATCAACTGCAACTGCGGCTGTTGGTGCAGTTTGTACACCTGCTGGGCTCACACTACTTTGAGCATTTGCTTTTAGGCTTTGATAGATACTTGCAACTTGTCCATCTTCACCCTGCTCATCTTCATCTAAATCTGTAATACGTAACGTTGACATATCATAACCTAAGTCTAGTTTAGTGCCAACTCCGCTACTACTACGTGTTTTCATAAATTGTATTTGTACTCTACCACGTTCACGCATTGCACGGCTACTAAAAATACCTATTAGGTTATCTGCTGTATTAATTTTACTAATACCGCCTGCAATGTGAGAATGATCAAACTCTACTTCATCAACAGCCGCACGATTTAACTGCGATGCTGTAACAAACAATATGTTTAATTCTGTTGCTAAGTTACGTAACTCTTCAGATACAAATTTATCTTTAATAAATTGATCACTTGGATTAACTTTAACACTTACAGGCATCATTAAATCTAAGTAGTCAACAAATAGTGCATCTACTTTTAAGTTCTTTTGTATTTGAAATTCTTTTAAGTATGCTTTGACATCATTGATTGTACTACCATTACTCATTTGTATAATTTGTAATACACCTGCTTTTTTACTTGCCATCTTAACTTTGAGCTCAACATCATCTGCATTTTTCATAACATCACGTGTACTCATATTAGTAAGCATAGCATCAAGTCGCATACTACAAAGTTCTTCACTAAGTTCTAAACTTACATAGACAACATTCTTACCTGCTAGTGCCCAGTTAAGTGCCATATTTTGCATAAACAAACTTTTACCACTACCACTACCACCTGCAAAAATGTTTAGTTCGCCTGGATTAAATCCGCCATACAATACTTTATCTAAACTATCCCAACCTGTACTATTTTGTCCTCTATTATCTTTTATAGTTTGTATACGTCCTGCAGGATCTTCCCAATAGTTTAGTCCAAAGTCTTTAGCAAGTCCAATGCTCACTGCGTCTTTAATAATAGATTCAACACTTCCATACTCATGCCGTTCTAGTTTGTCTGCACTTTGTAATATTGCACCTTCTAATGCTTTATGTCTACAAAACTTTTCGTATTCATCCATAAACCATTTCTTATGATCATCTGTAATTTTATCTTTTACGTCATCAAATTGTTGTTGTGTCTTTGCACCAATTTGTTCGTGTGTAGGTAAATCACCATATCCATCTACATGCTCTTGTATAAAGTCCATTACAGGCTGATACTTACGAGCAAAATATTTGCTTTGTGTAATAGCATTACATCTAACAAAAAGATCTTTTTCTGCTAGTAAAAATTCAATGTACAGTTTCTGTAAATCTTCTGTATACTCTTCACTCATCTAATTCGCCTGTTAACTTTTTTTGAATGTACTCACTACGAGTGTATATCATTCGCCAATCTCTTCCCTTTTTAGGAACTGCACCATTCATATCCATTGTTATAACGTATTCATAGTAATATGTCAACCAAATCCATTGATTAGTTATATCACTACGTTTAGGCCACCAAGCAAACTGTTTAATCCATTCGCTTTGCAAATCTGTGTGTGCGCTTATATGTTTCATACCTGCATTATATACATCATCTACAGTAAGACTTTGCCAAGACTTGTATTTTTGTTTTGTTTTTGAATGCACTTTCTAATATACTCCTAACTGTAAATAATCTTCCGTATTTTTGTACTGCGTCAGCGGCATCTTTACAGTTTTCCCAAGGAGGAAAACTTACTTGCCAGTCTCGCCTTAAAGCCGCACGAACTAAATCGTTACCTGCTTTATCTGCATCTGGAACTACAATAACTTCTGTATCTAAACTATCTACTATATCACATTGTGTCATACTGGGTGTATTACCTTGCATAGCAACACCACCAACTAGTAATGCATCAAACTGTCCTTCAGTAACAATTGTATACTTATGTGACTTTTGCTTGTCTATGTTATAAACAAAATGCTTTGGACTTTGCAAATAGTATTTAGGTATTTCTTTGTTTGGAGTTTTGCCAACCCAACGTGCAGTATATCCTACAACATTATTGTTATGATAAAACGGAAGTATTACTCTATTACTAAAATGTTTAAATGGTGACCAATGCCAGTGTTTATAAAAACTTACACCACGCTCCTCAACATATTCACATGCGGCAACAAACTTAGCAAGTTCTGTTTCTGTTAGTTTACTAGTATCCACATTGTGTAGAGGAACTGCATCTGGAGGCAATACAGAATCTGGCCAATCTATTTTTACTTCACGCTGTTCTGCTTTTTGTATAAACTGATCTGCAATACTTGCTTCTTCTTGTTCTTTAAGTAGTTCAAAGTTAATACGCTGTATCTGTGCAGGATCTGCTCCCAACTGTTCTAATAGTTCTTTTAAACGTCCTGCTATTCTACGACCTTGTGACCATCCAGTTTTAAATCCACAGTTAAAACAATTGTACTGAAACTTTTCATCGTCAAACATAAAACCGCCACGTTTACGTTTGTCTGGACCATGCCCACGAGTATGACACATCGGACAGTTTCCACTAATCCAACCACTAGGTGTTTGTTTCCACCCACCAGGCATATTTTGTCTTACAAAGTCGAGTACAATCATAAGTTAATAATACAATTTATTTTGAGAAATGTCAATAGTTAGCCTTGTGTCATTAATTTACGAACTTCTAATACATAACTTGCTCGCATATTCTGATCACTATGAAGTGCATATTCACGCCCAAATTCATCTGTATAAGTAATAACAATATTATATAACCCAGGATCGGTATTTGCATTTAAGTCTTGGTTATCAAAACGTAAAACTGCAATACCACGATCATAATCAAAAGGAATTAAAGTCTTATTTAAGATAACTATTTTATTATTATTGAGAACATGAGCAGTAAAAGTTTTAGTTTGTAAATTTTCTGGCTTACGGTCAGTTGTTTGAACAAAAAATTCAATATCAGTATGCACACCTTGGTAATGTACCAATGGCTTATGATTGCTAACACCGTGATATGTTGTTCCCTTACGAGTAGGTACTAATATTTCACTACGTTGGTTATAAATGTAACTGGTAGTTTGATAATTGTTCATGTTAAATCTCCACTAGTATTTATTTGAATAAGTAATATTACAATGACGTATATACCACAAAAATACCAAAAACTTTTAAACGAGTTTCCGTTTTTAACACTAGTATCATACGGCGATAATGAATATGTTGGCATAATGCAAAATGTAGACCAATACATGGCTAGTATGTATAACTTCGATAGCATTAAATCTAACGATAACAAAATAGAATTTTTAGACTTAGGTGAAGAATGGTGGTGGGGAACAAATCGTATGATTCCTATCAATATTATATTTAAAAGTCGTTGGGAAAAATTTAGACCAACACTTGTAACATTTAGTCAAAAGAATTTTCAAATTATTGCAGGGCCTAGCATAAGTTTAAACAACATTATCCAAAAACGTGTTAAACGCAGAAACATTCAATTAGTAAGAAAACTCTAATATAATTGTTCGCAGATTAAGTTCATGTGTACTACAATAGCAGTAGCATAAGCAACCGCATGTGCTTTCTTAAAGTAGTAAGCATCACTACCGGGAGGCTTAATCCAAACTTCTCGATTAATTGTTTCCCAGTCACTGGTCAATAAGTAGCGTTTAGCAGGACGAATAACTGCAATACTAGCCGCTAAATCTGAAATACTTCTCGGCTTTAAGTTTTTAATTACTTCATAATGGTTGCCAATATGAAATAGTTTTTCTACAAACTCTTTGTGTTCTAACAATTCCCAAAGTGGCTCTGTTGTCATTAATGTGTTTAGATGATCTTCATCACGCACTTCTTTGTATATACTAACATTAAGCATATCTAATTTAAAGTATCCTACATCATCTGCTTCTTTATGATCTACTGTGCATAATCCTTTAAAAGGATCACTTGGCACACGATGAAAATAAACACCTGTATTGTGTTTACGATTTTTTAAACGTGCAGGAACGTGTCGTAGTTTATTTAAAACTGTGTCTCTATTTGCAAAGTCTATATCAATATCTGGCATGTCTTTTCCTATAAAAATAATTGTACCATAGCAATACTATTCATTACTACAAACCAAGCACATAATACGATAGCAAATCCTGCTTTTCGAATTATTGTACTAATTACACCAAGTATACTACCAACTAGATATAATGGAATAAAAATCTTTGTTGCAGGATCTAATACTGTGTATGTTAGAATTGCACTTGCAGATACTAATAAAATAGTTTCTACTAGTTCACAATAAAAAGCAAATGGACTGAGTCTATAGCTTTCTTTAAAAAAGTTTACAACACCATTAATCATTCTACTGGTTCTCCGTCTATAATGTGTCTCACCCAAGCGGCATCTTGTGGTGACTGTTCTGTTTTCTTCCCCCAATAGCCAGCATCAATAGTATTTGCTATTCTATTAAAGCATTCATCTGGCATATCACGTAATGCATTTTGTGCCCTTGTACTACAAATAATAATCCAAGGACTTATCTTTCCAGACTCTACCCAATCAGAAATTGTATATCCTCCAGCAGTTTCCCAGAAAGTTTCAAAGTAATCTACCTTACTAGCAGTTTCAATGAAGCGTTCTAATGCACGGTCTACTGTTTCCTTTTTTAAATGATCTTTAACAAAAAGCATATACATTCTATCTGTAGGCCAGTCTTTTAGTTTTGCTTGTTTACGTACTAACCAACGAGTGTATGCTTCTGCATCAATCACACGTGTATTAATACAGTAACTACCATACTTCACAAAAGCACTAAAGAACTGACTATCAACAAAGTCTTTATATTCCTTAGGCTTGTGTTGCATACTCAACCTATAAAACAAATCAAAAGAACTAAAACCTGCAACTGTTTCAGGAAATTCTTTTGCAAGCCAACGTCTCTTCTTTTCACAAGTATGAGCTACTAGTGAACTTTCACGTTTAAATTCTCTGTTACAGTATTCACACTTCATCATCTGAGATTTCTAATATTGCTCTCGCTGTTCTATTTTTAATAATCACATTAGCTTCTGGTTCAATATTATCATATTCACTGTCTGGTATTAATACAACAATTTTATAACTTTCGTCTGGCCAGACTAAATCCATTTGTACTTCACCTTGTAAACATTTTACTTTCATAGTATACCCGCTTCTTCTGTTACTTCGATTACTGTATCTTTTTCTAAGTATGAAAACTTTGCAATAATCCCATCTTCCACTTTGTAGTATGTACCGCCATCTAGTATTTGTATTCGCCAACCGTGATCATTATCATCTTTTGGTATCCAACTCAAATCTAACTGTAGACTTCCTTTGTGACAATATACCATCATTTGAATATATCCTTTATTTCTTTTTTATTCATACCTTGTTGCTCCATACGATCTACAAACACTTCTTTATCATTTGTTTGTGCAAACAACTCTAACTCATCTTCGTTGTAGTTAGGAAACTGTTCTGCAAGCCAAGTTAAAAATTTATTCTTTTTACCTGCTTTACCCGGAGGAACCCATTCGTGATATTCTGTTTTACCTGTACCTGCAATTTGTAATAGTTGCAATTGTAATTGCGGATGACTTTTTAACGTATTAAAGTCAACATTAGCAAACTCATTTACTAACATCAAATAATTAGGAGCGTTCGATCCACGTACACTACTAGCCCATCGCATTTGAATCCACATTTGTTTGTCATACTTTTCACGTTCTTCTTTTGTCAAACTTTTATACCAAGCACGATCTTTTGTGTCGATTGCTCTCATTTCATTTTTAATATCTAGTTTACTCATAACCCTAAACTCCACATCCAAATTGGAATAATAATAAAATGTAAAGCAATACAAATACCTAACATCAAATATACAATACGCTTTTGTGGATCCATATGCTTAACTTTTTTTATTCTTTTTCCTTTGAGGACCGTTTGTATATACTAACTCATCAGGATCAGTTCGTAATCCAGCTTCACATATTGTTATTTTATTACCTTTAGCAAGCCATTCATTGATTGCATTAGTTTCTTCTTCTTTAATAATTACTTTACTGTTCATCAAATTTACCTTTTCTTATATAGTTTATTAGATTGGGTAGTAATAAAAAGAAACTTACTACAAGACTTAAACCCAATATGTATACCCAGTCTGGCATTACCACAATCCAATTGTTTTACCGTTACCTACTATTATAAAGCCACATGTTAAAATATGCAAGACAATCCAGAACGTTCTGAACAATAATGCTTTATGAACATCACTTTGTGTAATAGGTAAAAACTCTGGCTTGTCGTCATCATTAAGACCAACAGGCATGCCTACTGTTCTCGCCCACAATTTAAGCCATCTTCGTTGCCCACGCATTACCATAAATCCGCTGTACTAAGTACGTCTGGTATTTTACTTGTTTCTTTAACAATAAAAATGCAATCAGGATTTTCTTTTTCGTTTAGTGGTACTGTTAATATATGTCCGTACTTTAATTTTGGAAAGTACCATTTCACTTCTTGGAAAATATTAACAATCTCGATTTCTGTAAATGTAGGAATAAATCCTGTAATAGGATTAAACACAAAACTTTTAAACCCACGATCATTCAAACTTGTAACAGGTAATACTTCCGGATCACCAATACTAGGGTCACAACATACTATACTCCAATCCAATGGAACTTTAAGTGTACGATTACCTATCTTTAAAACTGCGGCTGGGCTACTAAAACTTTCTAAGAATACTAGTGGAACAAATATATAATCTGCATTATCTTTATCTGTATAATCTAATACACAATATCTTATATCGTCGATTTCTTCTGGAACGAAATCTAAATTATATCCATTATTTTCTACTGTTAATATTTTCATTTGTAATTTACTTTCTCTACATGGAAAGGATAGTTGGCTTCCTTGTAATATTTTTTACGTTCAGTTAAATGTCTTTTACTAAACTTTGCACTGCTTGTGACATCCCATATTTGCACATGGTCTTTATCCTGTGCTTTACGTATTCCTCGACCTATTGATTGAATAACACGTACAAAAGATTTACCAGGTTCAATAAGAACAAGATTAAAGATGCGAGGAATATTAATCCCCACGGCGGCAACACCGTAGGTTGCAATAATGATTTTATTGTTTGCATCGCTAACTTCATCGTATTCGTCCTTTCTGTCCTGTGTTTTCATTTTACCAGATATAAAAACTGTTTCTTCGCCAAGTCTTTCTAGCAATCCTTCACCAGCTTTTATTCTGTCAACTAATACTAATGTATTTCCGGACTCAGACATTCGTGAAATAATTTCACTCATATAGTCTAATCGATTTCTATCAGTTGTTAAGTAAGTGAGCTCGCTCTGATAGTTACCATAATTAAGATCATCTTGTAATTGTAATATGTTCACTTGACATTGTGCTAATACACCTTGATCTTGTAACTCACTTGCCGCTAATTGATGTACAACTTCTCCTAAGCCTACTTCTAAACTTAAACGTTCATGATCTGCTTTAGGTATTGTACCTGTTAGTCCCCAACGAATAGGAACATTACGAAAACTTCCTGTGAGTAACTTTTTAAGTACATCTGCTTTTGCTTGGTGTACTTCGTCTACCATAATACATACTACATCTTCAGCAAACTCATCTAAACTCATTTCGCTTTCGCCATCACGGAAACGTTTTTCAATTAAGTTTAAACTTTGCCAAGTACAAATAGTATGAGTTTTACCAAACTCTTTACGGTCACCAAAGTACACACCAACGTCTAACCCTAAGTTAATATAGTCTGCTTCTGTTTGTGTTACTAGGTCTTTATTAGGTACAATAACAATACTACGTCCGTATGGTTCTATTAAGTTACTAAGTGCGGCAGTCATTAATGTCTTACCAGCACCTGTTGCAATCTCTTGGATGCTTTGGTTGTTCTCTAAAAATTTATTAATAATGCTTACCTGATAATCTCTTAATACAACAGGCTCACCTCCTGCTGGATGTTTATCAGGCCATGTTTTATCGCTGAAGTGATCTTCTGTAACTTGTGGGAACTCAAACTTCCATGTCTTTCTAGTATCCTCTATTTCAAAATCATATTTTTGTTCTTGAAGTATTGGAATAATATGTGGCAATGCATTAACAAATGTGTTGCCGCCCATTGTAAAAAAGCCTACACAACCGTCCCAACGTCCTAGTTTATAGGCGGGTACATGTCTTGCATAAGGTAAAAAGAACTTTAGTTTTTGTTCACACTTACGACGAGTTTGTAAGTCGAGTCCTTCAACTTTACAATTAACTTCGTCTTTAAGGATAATTTTACACTTCATAAGTTTACTATAACCTAAGATTGTTTTTTTGTCAAGAATTACATAAATACTTATATAAAAGAAGGGCTAGTAAGATGTCTTACCTTACTAGCCCCTAGTGAAAAAGCCCGGCGAGTGAGAGTGAGAGTGACGCAGACAGAGGAGTCCACTTCCGGGTTTTTATATTTCTAGCCACGTTTCATACAAGTCATTTCTACGTAACGTTGCCACTTATCGCCATTCATCCTTTTCAGGTCGGCAATTTTTAAAACCATACGCAAGCTCATTTCACGTAGCCTGTTTCGGTTATCATGAATATAAGTCATTAGCTTGCTTGTTTCAGCTTCACCAAACTTATATTCGTCTAGCATACCGTCTGAGACGATCTGCTTACAGCGCAAGAACTTGTCTCGCATTGTATCTAATGTTAAGTCCAAGTAGTGACAACGTGACATAATCGCATCTAAGTGATCTTTTAGTTTACCACGTGTTTTGTCAAACTTGAGATTCGTAATAAAGATGATCGAACCTTTAAACTCAAATTTATCTGGAATACCTTCGTTAGCAAGCACTCGGCTTTCTGAACGCCAACTTAGGTAACGTTTAGGACTGCTATCAAGTGCCGCTTTGAGTAAGTTCAAACTTGTCTCATCATACAGTACACTATCACAGTCATCTAGTACAAGTACTGAACCGCTTTCGCTGTATTCATATAGTAACTTGTATAAACCTATTGCACTAGCGGCGCCTTTTTCCATACCATACTTACGTCCAGTATTACCAGCCCCACCGCTCATCTTATTCATCATTTCCGCTTCACGGATAACTTTCTCAACTCCATAGGATTTACCAACACCTGGAGGTCCTGTTACTACCATTCCACGTACTACACCATCACAGGAAGCATAACTCATATCTTCTAAAATTTGAAATCGTTCACGCAATCTTTCGATAATTTCTGCGTCGGTTTCATTTTTTGTAGCATCAGCTTCTACTGTTTCGCCGTCTTTCATCACTTCAAAGAACTCCGGACTTTGTACTTTAATACGGACGTTACCGTCTGGCATGCCTGCATGGTCTAATCCATCTACAGTAATGTAGTTGCTTTTAGCACCTTCCGTATAACCTTTTACTAGTGTAAACACTGTGTCGGTTACTGGCATATTGCGGTAGCTTCCGTTTCTAATTAATACTTGTTTCATGGTCTCTCACTCCAATTAACTGTTTCTATCTACAACTTAACAATAGCATCTATATATCTACTGTCAACCTTTTTCTTCAATTTTTACATAATTAAATACAGTTTCTTTACAATCACTGAACTTACTTACGTCATGTTGTTTTACTTTACCAGTAATAACAACGTCTTTATTTTCAATAATACCAGAGATGTCTGGCTCTTTGCTGAAGAAGAACTTTATAATATTTTCTTCTTTAGTAACACAGGTTACCAAATGGATACCATATTTTGCAATAAATTTGACATCTTTAATTAATGCTTGGAACCGCATACGTTCTCCAGGCTTACCAACAAAATCACTCTTAGGACGCATGTCAGTGAACCAATCGTCTAACGTTTGGCGTTTCTCTTGAACACGAGCACTATTTGGTAAACTAGCAAGAACACTAACACCAAAGTTATCAGTTTGCTCACTACTAATAGTTTTTAATACGCCTTCCTCAAATGAGTTCATTGTGTTCATTAGTTTTTTACCAACTAACGTGTCACGAAACGAATTAACAATATTGGTAGCTTCTTCTTTAACTTCGTCTGTAATTGTAGGCATTTCAAAATCTTCAATACCATTTAGATAATTACTAATTGTGGTTTTATTATCATAAACATTTTTGTCTTGTTCATGATCATAATATCCATAACCACTTTTAATAAAACCTTGTTCTGCATCTACAATAATAGCAAGCTGAAGAACTTGTTCTGTATTATACATTGAACGATGTTTAGCCATTTTTAAATGCTCCCTTAAACTGAGTCTGCCCAGTAGTCATTCCAAAGAGCTGTATAGCCAACTTCTTTGATATGATTTGCGTCATCTGATCCTTGAAGTAAATGTTCGTGCCCTTTCATTACTTCTTCCCATTCAGCAACACATTCACATTCGCCAATGGTTTTATGAGCTCTACTCCAAAAAATTTCAACATTATCAAGTATCCAATTACTCATTCCCATATCTCACTCCTTTACACAAACTTTACTTCAACTATCTCTTTATCGTCCCATAAGATAATAGTTCTTCTACTTAATTGCTTGGACGATGTCCAAGTTTGAAACCAATGTCTTGCTTCTTCTTCTGTACATTCAACAATTGCATTCCACTCAGGAACAGTACCGCCTACCGCTTTACTTATCGTTCCAAATTGTGATGTAACTGACCAAGCCATTGTGTTTCCTTTTTACCTTCATATTAAATATAGTGATTTTTAAACCGAATGTCAACAGAAATCGTAAGAAAAGAAATGTGTGTTTTCAATGAGTTGTAATTTTTTTTAAGCGGCGTAACGCTTAACAGTATCGTAAGTCATTACTCCATTAAGCCAATTTTCAGCGGCATCTTGAACATAATGATAACTTTTATTAGGATATTCAATTTCACCAACTAATCTATTATTTGAATAAAATGAACAATATAAAACTTCTTTGTGGAGGGATATGGTTGCCAATTTATCTTGGCTTTCGAACTTCTTAAGAATTTTCATTGGGATAATCTTTCTTTAGGTTTTTTGCTTCGTTGCGAAGCTGTTTAGTAGTACTACGTTTTATTTTTTGCTTTTTTATCTTTTGCTTTTTTGGATCAGTCGTGTAATCCTGTACTGTTTCATCAACAGTATTGTTCATAGGATAAAGAGTTTGTTTTTTCATTTGTCCGAATCATCTTTACTTACACGGCATTTTTTACCACAACTAGGGCAATGCAAAGACGCTCGGTCTATACAGTATTTTTCTTCCATAGTTGGGTAGGACCAGTAGTAATTGCATGAACTGCAAGTGAGATGCCAGATAATTTCTTTCTGAGCTCTTATCATAAGTTTATTTATGTTTGGGGTGAATCTCGATAGACACAAATACCTTGCATACCAGGAGGAAAATATCCTTGTTCACCTCCGGCGGTTACTGCTAACTGTTCTCTGTCTGCAAAGCATTTGTACATTGTTCTATAATTTCCGACATCTGTGGCTTGAAGTTCTCCATTATCTAAAAATATAATAAAAACTAATGTCCACATGATGTATCCTGAAAATAATATGTGTGGGGAGGGTTAGGATCCTCCAATGAGCCACTGCCAGTACTACCTGTGCTATCCTGGACTCATACATGCCTGCATCTGCTAAGACGAACCGCTAAGTTCCTTTGGCATTACCTTAGCCCCATACTGTAAGGGCTTATTCAGTCACCACGATCCATGACCCGTCGGTCTGGAAATTCTGGCGGACAGTCAGGGATTCGAACCCTGGGAAGGCGTTAACCTTCGTCGGTTTAGTAGACCGGTGCTTTAAACCTCTCAGCCAACTGTCCAACAACTTAAAAATGTACACTCACTTGTAACCTTTCGGGCTCTCGTCCCATACACTGGAAAGTAGGTGTATCTACTCTGGTGTACATTTTTAAATTGTTAAGTTTAAATTAACATCTATTCTTTTGTTGTCAACCTTTTTTTTGGAGTGGGTGACTGGACTCGAACCAGCATAACACGGATTTGCAATCCGGTCCGTAACCAATTCCGGACACACCCACTTAATTGGTACCTCCTGCCAGACTCGAACTGGCACGCTATATTCAGCGACAGATTTTAAGTCTGTTGTGTCTACCTATTCCACCAAGGAGGCTTGGCACAGGTGGCGAGATTCGAACTCGCTCAGCTTACGCACTGGTTTTGGAGACCAGCATACCTCTCCAACTGTATCGCACCTGCATTATTATGGTAGCCCGTAGGGGAATCGAACCCCTCTTTCAAGGTTGAAAACCTTGCGTCCTAACCGATAGACGAACGGGCCATAGAATTATAAGTTTCCTCTAGTTCTTGTTTACGTTGTGTCATCCAACTAATCGCTGTATGAATGTGTCCAGTGTCGTGAGGTTGTAATTGGCTCTTAGCAAACTCAATCTCTTTATCAATTACATCTATAACAAATGCAAGTTCTACTTCACTATCATACATTCGATTGTACCGGATCCTCTTTTGTTATTGTATATAACTTTTTAATGATACTGTCAACATCTTTTTCACTTAGAAATCCTTTTACAGTATCACCTTCTTCAGTGATCCCAGGTAACTCTATCATGTTATCATTTTTGAATACACCAATTTCATACAGCCCTTTTTTACCGCCATATGAAAATTGATGGCTAACAACACTGAGTTCATATTGGTCGCCAAACTTTAACAACACCTGAGTGCCTCCATAATCTCTCAGAGGCTGTTGTTTAAAATTTCCTAGTTTCATGCCGCTACCTTTCCGACGATCATTGAGGTTGGTACACGTGTTACGGTACGACCAAACGGAGTAGCGCCGCCGGCTACAACTTCAACTGTTTTTTGATTCATCTTAGTAATTGTACCAGTATGAACAAGCCCACGTGATTCCCATTGGATAGTATCACCTTTTTTCAAACCACGTTTGGCTTGAGAACCAATATAGTTCATTTGGCGTTTCCACTCTTGTGCAAGAACATTAAGATCGGATTGAGATGAAATTTTACGAATTGCATCAATTGCATTTTGAAGATTTGACATTAGTTTATAAACTCCAATACTTGTTCATGAACGAACATTTGATTTTCATTAATGGCTTCCAATTCTTCCATTGTAGCTTCTACGCCATCAATTTCAGCCTCTGCGATAAAAGCATCACAAAATTTTGGATAGTCCGCCATGTCGACCTGATCGACACATATTACATTTACTTTATCAAAATCTATTTTCATTACGCCGCCTCCTCAACGGTGTTACATATATAAGGTTTATTCCACTGACCAACATTGATATCAAGATAATATGCAGTATCAAAATAGTCAGTCATTGCATCAGAATTATCGTACCACTTTGTACCTTTCATAGCTTGAACAAGTTCTGCAATGAACGGTTCTGCTTCGCCATAAAACTCTGGATAAAACTGGTTAACTTGAACATATCCATCATTTGGATGATAATTGGTACCTCGCCGCTCTGCAATTTCTTTATTGCGAGCATTTGCCATGCTAATAAAATCAGCAGTACCTTCTTTAATATTAACAACAAGTGTGCTATGATTATGTACAGCTACGGAACCTTTATATCCGTGCTTTTTAAGAACTGCTTTAATACCTGGTGCTAGTTCTTTTTTCATTTCTTGTGATACATATGCCATTTGCTAACTCCTGTTTGCTTAACTTATACATATAATATAAGCATGATGTCTTGGTTTGTCAATACCTAATTTAACTTTTTTTAAACTTTTTTAGCATTTTTTCTTGCTCTGCATACGCTTCAATCTCCCAAGGACGATCCATGTATGCAATATCGCTAACTTCAAACATAGGAAATTCTTTTAATACATCTTGTTTAACATGTACAAATTCATGAAAGATTGCTGTAACTAAATCTTCATAACTCAATCCACGTTTAACACGGATTTCATATTCACGATCATCGTCACCTTCTAAACAATCAGCTTCTACATCTAAATGCTTGGTAATCTCTACGTCTATTGCTAGTTTACGATGCTTTGGTAACCAGTACTTTTTAGCAAACCAAAGTGCTTCAGTAACTGCTTGTCTTTCTTTTTTAGTACCGCCGATTACACTATAAAGCATTAATGTCTCCTTCTACATATATAATATAGTGATTATAAATTCAGAAGTCAATAAAAAAGTGCAGAAAAGAATCCTGCACTTTCAATAGTTTGTAATTTTTTTTAGTAATAATCACCATAACCAGCACCTGGACCGGCACTGTAGTAAGGATTATTATAGTTTGGATCATCCATACCGTCAACGGCAGTAACTTCAGGTACATAATGCTTGAGCATATTTTCTACACCCATTTTTAGTGTCATACTACTACTAGCACAGCCTGAACATCCTCCTTGTAATAGCACTAATACACGACCAGATTCTACATCAAAGTCTTGTAATTCGATCATACCACCATGTCCTGCAACTGCGGGGTTAATGTTTTCCTCGATAATAGTGCTTATTTGTTCAATGATTTCTTCTTTTGTACGTTCCATAATACTATTTAGTTTGGCTCTGGGGGGAGGATTCGAACCTCCACGGTAAATATATTGCAGTATATTAAACCACACGATAAACAGTCGTGCGTGTCTACCATTTCCACCACCCCAGAATATTGGGTTAAGCCGCTATGGCTAACTCTTGTTTTTTATCTAATGCCGCAATCATACGTGTCATACCAATGCCACCGCCAACTCTTTGGAAGAAGTCAAACTCTAAGAACTTTTCTAGTTCTGCTTCTACTCTATCTTTACCAAATAGTTTGTAAAGTAGTTCAGCATATTCTCCGTCTACAATGCTATGAAATGTATCACGCATCATATCTACATCACAACTACGTTCTGCTGATCCTATAGTTTCCATGCCTCCTAATATAACATCCATCTTCTTGGCAGTTATACCATCGTCATTTCTACTCATATTCCAGAACGGACTTGTCATTTCAGGAAAGTTTGTTATTAATGTTGAACCAAAACGTTCAAACATTTTAGTTTCATGGGTAGCATCCATTTCAATATTTTTGCCTATTTGAAAATGATCTTGCCATTCTGCATAAGTCTTTTCTGTAAGCGGATCAAAGCCTAAGTATTCACATAGTTCATACTCCATTGCTTTTAGATCATCTACACTACCTGGCATTTCAAATTCGAACATTGGAAATATTATATCGTGTCTGCCTGGAATAGCATTAGGCTCTTGTCTATAAGACGTTGACACACAAAAAAAGCCCTTCGAATCGGGCTTAGTAAGTAATTCATGTTCTAACCACATCTGTCCCGTTTGCGGTAGAGGCCATACTTCGCCTGCATAATTGTATGTTGCTACATTGAACGGATCTTCACATGCGGCTAAGATACTTAAACGGTTTTGAGTATGTACTTCTTCAAATCCTTTGTCCAAAAAAAAGGACCTCAAAAGGCCTACTGTGTGTGTAAATTTTGTTGGTGATATTAATTGCGTCATTTTTTTTCTCCTTTTAGTATTTTAGCCTAAAAAAAAATTACTACTGTCGTAGTTCTTTTGTTCAACCTAAAAAAAATATGCTCAAAAAAATTTGAGAGACGTTATGTCATCGAGTTATTTATCAAAGTTATAACTTTTTAATTCTATTTGTATGACGTCCGCCTTCAAACTCTGTGTTGAGAAATGTTTCAACAATATTAGTTATCCAAGATGGATCTGTTACTCTTGCTCCTAAGCATAATATATTTGCGTTATTATGTTTTCTAGTAAGCATTGCTGTCTGTGTATCTTTACAGAGTCCTGCTCGTATTGTTGAATAACGGTTAGCCGCTATACTCATACCAATTCCTGTACCGCAAACAAGAATGCCAAAGTCAGCACTTGTATCGGATACCAAACTACATACATGTTTAGCGAAATCCGGATAATCACAACTATCTTCACTATAACAACCACAGTCTACAATGATATGTTTTTGATCTTTTAACCAATCTACTATTGCTTGTTTTATTTTGTAACCTCCATGGTCACTTGCTATTGCTATATTCATAATGATACATCCTCTAATCCTGCCGCACGTAGTTTTACAATATTATTAATTTGAAACTGTTTGGCATCTAACGCTTTAATAAGTCCCATATACTTATTTCGTATAAGTGCAAACTCATTACAAATATGCTGTTGGTCAACTACGTCTTGTTCACCTTCAGCATACTTGTCTGCATCTCTTGAACTTAATGCTCGATTATAATGTTCAAGAAACTTTTTATATTTTTCTGTTTTAACTTTTCGTAATTCAATGTTGAGGTATTCTAGTATAGCCTCAATTTCCTGCAACTGATTAAAACGATGTTCAACTATACCGGGCATGTTGCGTGAATGCTTTTCAACATTACCTTTTAAACTACACTCTACACGAGCTTCGTCTAGTTGCGTTTCGTAATAATTAATTGCAGGAATTATTTTATTAAAGTCCTTGCGGATTTCATTAAACCACTGTGACATTTACCATTCATCATCTTCGTTGTACTCATCAAAGTCTACATGTTCAATATAGTTGTCTCTGATAATTTTGTCAATAGTTCCGTCAAATCCAACAAACTCGTCAGCCGCATCTTCGATATCAACACGTTCGCCTAGAGTCATTAGAAATTTTTGACACGCATCATACCGATCTTTGGCACTAATGTAAGGTTTCATAGCCATCCAAAGATCCATGTATGTTTCAATTTCGTCTTCACTCAGTCTCATTAATAGTGGCTTCCTCAGATAGCTGTTCGTCGATATTTAGTTCATCTAATTCAATTACTGCATTATCTACTTCTTCATCATCCCACTGTTTCATGATTAAGTCCAAACACCCATCTTCGTTGAGTTCCCACGCTTTACGAAACTTTAAAAGTTCTTCTCCAGTTTCTTTGTTAACATATTTTAGTCTGTTTCCAGTTTTTGTTAATACACTTTTACCTTCTGCTAAGTCTACTAATCCACTATATGGAGACATTCCTGTCTCATATGGAATCTTAACTTGTACACTTTCAAAAGGTTTGCTGTAACGTGTTTTCATAACTTTACATGCGGCACGAATACCACGCACTTCTGAAATTTTATTACCAGCTTCATCTTCTTTTAGTTTTAATTTACGCATAGCGACAACAATACTACTAGCATAGATAAAGCCTTGTCCACCACTAATTTTATCATCAGGGTCAAACATATCTTGTGATGCATATGTATGGTTAGTTGCTACTAGTCCTACATTATAATCACCAAACATGTTTACACAGTTTCTTACAAGTGCAGTAAGTGCTTTAGGTTTACGACCTAAGTCACCTTTTAAGTCACCTTTTTCAAACTGATTGATGTCTGTTGGTGTAAGCATCATTCCTAAACTATCAATTACAAATAATACTTTAGGACGATCTTCATCTTCTTTTTCAGCATATTGTGATTTGTAGTCTTTCATAAATTCATTAACGAGTTTTGCAACATCGTCAATCATTGCTACGTTTAGTTTAAGAAGTTTATCTTCTGCTGTATCTACATCTAATGCATGTAACCATTTTTCATCTAGTGCATTTTCTGTATCAATTAATACTACAAAAATACCTTGACGTTGTGCTTCACGTACTAAGTTACCTGAACAGATAAAACTTTTACCTGCGCCAGATTCACCTGCAAACACACTTACTTTACCTAACGGAATACCGCCATCAAAACGTCCACTAACTAGTTTGTTTAATGTATAATTGCCTGTCGAAATCCACGTATCTGGATCTCTAAATCCTGTACTAAGTCCAGGCACACTCTTAGTAATACTTTTGCGAAATTTCGCAATATCAAAAGGTCTTGCCATAATTATCTCCATGAAAGAACGGGGCGACTATGCCGCCCCTTCGGTATGTTGTTAAGAATTAATTACCACGAGCACGTATTGCGGCTAAAATATCTTGTGCGCTTGGCTTTTCGCCATCTGCCGCTGGTGCTGTTGCCGCTACTGTTTCAGCAACTTGCTCTTGTTGAGCTGGTGGTGTTACAGGTGCAGGCTCTGGTGCCGCTTCTGCTACAGGAGCAGGAGTTGGCGTAGCCGCAGGCTGTGGTGCAGGACTAGCCGATGGTGTACTATTACTATTTGGTACACTATTGCTAGTATCAATTTGTACGCCGGACGGACGATAAAAATTTCCCCATGCTACCGGATCATATAATTTTCCATCAACACTTGCTTCAAACATTTGACCAATTACAGCTAATTCTGCTTCACTTGGTTGTTTAGGAAGATAGTCATTTAATGTATACAAACCATATGACTCAATTGCTGAACGCTCATCGCTGTTTAGCGAACGTTCTTTACGAGACCAACTAGAAGTTGAATAGTCTGAATATTGACCTTTTGTAGTTTTAGTAAGACGGAAGTCTGTACCTGCTTCGTAATCCGTTGGAAGTTCTTCAAAATCACTATCCATAAGTGCGCCTTTAATAATATTAAAGATACTTGGATTAATAATGAATCTACGAATTGGATTCTCAGGTTTTTCTTCATCGAGGGATGATTCCGTTACAAAACCTTGGAATACGTAACTACGCTTTTTCCAGTACTTACGTCCCATGTCCTCAAGTGCAGGATCTTTAAACCATTGCCGCACCTCAGACAGTACAGGGCAACTTCCTACTGGACCCCACATTTCGTTACAAGGTACATTAACTGTTACTCGACGAGAATCAGGTTGTCCTTCGACTCCTGCAAATTCTAATCGAATCATTTGACGCTCACGCCAAAAGAAAGTATTACTCGTATCTCCATCTGGAAGGAAACGAATTACACTAGTTGAATTTTCTGGGATATTCCAAAACGGATAGATTGCGTTATCGCCTCCTCCGCTTGATTGATTACCGCTACCACGATTATCTTGCTCTTGTAGTTTTGCACGAATTTCTGCCAATGATGCCATAGTTTTTCTCCTTATATATGCCTATGTTTTTGCCTAAGTTTTGCCTTTGTGACAATGTACTTATTGTCTTGATAATAATACGTTTTTTGCCAGTTGTCAATGAAAAAGTTTATCTATATCGTAATTTTCAAACTTTTTTTCAAACTCTTTTGACCAGTTAACTGACTCTGAACGTACCTCTTCTTTTTCAACGACACTTAGCTTGGGCATCAGCATTGTAATTGCTTTAGCTGACTTACCTAGCATAGCATCGTCTTGTATACTGTCAACTAAATTACTTGCTTTTTGTAATTTTTCTGACAATTCGTTCTCGCTTTCGTCTAATACGTTAGCGATGTATTCCATTACTGCACCTAATTGTGATCTTGCTGATTCCATTTTTGCTCTCATTGGATTTTCAGGATCTGCTTTTAAGTCAGTACCTTCACGTAAACCAAATGCGTCTTTCGATTCAACAAATGAAACTAAGTTACTAATTGCTTCTTCGACTGCCGATCTCTGTTCACGTATAAAATTCATTTCTTTTACTAGTGCTTGTACATATGGTAATGCACCTTCTACATTTTCATCAAAGTACGAAACTGTAAACTTATCTTTAATATCACTAAAATCATCTTCATCTAATTTTTCATCAGAAGTTGAAAATGCTTCTAATGCATTTGAATATGTTTTACTACCTTTTAGCTTATGGAGAGTTTCACGGATATTTGCAATACGTGAATTAACTGCTTCGACGATTTCAGTTGTATCTTCATTAACTAAATTATTTCTATCACTATATCTCTTAAACTCTTTTAGTTTTTTAAGCTCGATACATTGTTCAACAATATGTTTACCAAAGTCATCATACGGTGTACCACCTTCTTTAACATGACGTAACATAGCTCTACCACCTGCTAAGTTGTTACTTGGAAATTTATAGCGTTCACCTTCAGCGTTTTCAATATAGATAGCACTAATGTTTCTACTGCGTGATCCACGCTGTTCTTCATTGACTGGCTTATTATGTTTAATAATAAGTCTTGCGCTTTCTAATTTTTGGTAGCTACTTTTTGTGCTTCCATATGCTTGTCCGATTGCTTCGTTTACTTTATTCATGTCTCTTACCTTTTGTGCTTGGTAGTCAAAATCCTTTGGTTCTATTTCTTTAGTATAGCTTTTTAATGTATATTCGATAATACTTTGATTAGCTAACTTCTTGACTAGATATAATGTATCTTTAAGAACGTCCATATCTGTTGTTGCACCAACACTTACTTTAATTTCACGAGTGTTAGTAGTTTCGTCTAGACTAATCATCGTATCAGTATCATTTAGATAAAAACGTCTACTTGTTAAAGGATCGACCGTAGTTGCGCCTTCATCTGTAAACATTTGTAATTTGTGCCCGTTGCCTTTGAGTATCTTAAAAATCTTTTCTGCAACTGTTTCTGAACTCAACATTATTTAGAACTTTCTTTGTTATATTGTATTTATACCAAAAAGGTAATCGGCATAGGTTCTATATTTTCTTCATCAGAGAAGCTATCTTTAAGTTCATTATATGTAGTTTCGTCATATTGTGCGACATGTTGTGCAATACGAACTACTAGTAATGCCGCCATTACCAAATCATCTGTTTCGCCATCTTTAGCGGCGTAACTACTACCACGTGCTATAAATGTTTTAGTTTCACGCAATAATGTATTACTGGCAATTTCCATCTTATCAGTTTCAATCCAATTTTTAAATTTACTACATGCACTAAGTTTACTTTTATTAGTTGTAGTAAATCCACGTCTAAATGATCTGTTACTACCTGCACGTTTAGGTTCACTTATAAATGTGCCTGGGATATTATCTTCTCCCATTTCGGCTATGACTACTAGTGCCGCTTCTCCAAGTGTATTATTTTCTACACTCCAATATATTTCACTTTCGGGTGCTTGTTCTTGTATTTCTGTTAACATAATACGTAGTATTTTTATTTGTTCTTGTACTGGTGTTTTATTATGCATCCATTCTGCAACTTGTTTCATGCCTGGTAACTCATATATTTGTATAGCACTATTATCACCGCCTGTTCCCAAACTTGGATCTAATCCTGCAATATATGTTTTACCTTTTTGTATAGGTCTATACCATCGTACTTGTCCAGACTTTTTATATACATCTTTGTATTCCATTAATGTTAATTTTAAACTATCAATAAGTGTCTCATCAAACGCTATGAACTCATTCATATGTTCACGTCTAAATCTTTCTTCACCTATTTTTGCTTGTTCTTCATCTGCCCAAACTTGATCTCTGTCCGGATGTGCTTTCCAGTCTGCACTATAAGCCTTAAAACCGTTCTTCCCCGTTTCTTTTTCATTTCCATATTCATCTTGAGTTTTGTTAGCTTCTCTCCAAATTTGTGCAAATTGATCATCATCTTGATTTGGTGTGCTTGTAATAATACATTTACCACCTGTACTAAGTGTTGGACTAAGTGCAGTCCAAAACTCACGAGCAATGGTAGGACGTACAAATGCAAACTCGTCTAAGTATGCCATTGAAATACTTAAACCACGTCCAGTATTTTCTGTAGTTGCTTGTGCTATAATACGTGAACCATTATCAAATTCAATTGATCCTTTATTATAACTTGTGACTCCTGCACGTATAAAGTTAGGCAATAGTTCGTAACCAAAACGAACACGTTGCATAATCTCTTGAGCACCACTATATTTGTGTGCGGCAATAAGAATTGTTTGATCTGGATTAAACATTGCATACCATAAAAGGTATGCGGCAGCCGCTGTAGACTTACCCATCTGTCTACTAATAAGTGCAATACTGTATTTGTGATTATGATAGGCTTCTAATAATCCTTCTTGAAAATCGAATAAATCAAACTTCATACGTCCTTTAGTAGGATGCTGAATCCAAACATATTCTCTAATAAAATATTGAGGATCCAAAGCACATTTAGCCAATTCCTCAATTTGAGACTTGGTATACTTTTCACGCTGGTATGGTGACTTGATTAAGTCTGAATTTGCACTCATACTAATACTTATCTCAGATTTCTTTAGCTTCTGCTTTTAATTGACTATAACTTTGCTCGTTACCTGTTGGTTCTTTTGTTACAAGAGGTGTTGGTTCAATTTCTTCAACTACTGCTGGCTTTACTTCAGTCCATGTAGTTTTTGGTTTTTTTGTTTCTTGTTGTTTACGAAGTGGCATCCTAATATTATAGTTTTCATCTTTAAAGTTTTTTAGTGCATCAAAATGTGAATCTTTAATATCGTCTGTTAATCTTCTTAGATTACGCCTTGTTGTTTCAAAATATTGAACTTGTCCACCAATTTTTCTAACTGCATTTGCAAAGTCACTATTTGATTCAAATGCTTTTTCAAGTTTTTCAATCATTGATAATGCTTGTAAGAATGTTTTGTTGACTTTTTGGTCTTCTGTTACTTTATCTGTCATACTATTACTTATCATTAAAAAAAAGAGCTACATTTAAAATGTAGCCCTTTACTCGTAAACCTTAACGCCTGAATTTAAGGTTATAGTTCTAACTTTTTAAATACCTGCTAGTTTCTTTAGCAGTGTAAGATCTTCTTTCATAGTGTCTGCTGTTTCTAGATGTGCTATACCATCTCTTTGCAGTCCTTGCTCACTAAAATCAACTTCGTGACCAACTATGTTGCTTATTGCTTTTTCAAAACCAGTATCTGTATAAATTGTCCACGGACCATCGTGCATTACGTGTAGGCTAATATCACCTTCTTCGTCTTTATCAAATTTATAATCAGTAACCATTACTGACTTTGGATTATCACCATCGTCCCACATGCTATCGCCTGCTAGTGGAACTTCAATTGGAAACTTTGGCTTGCTTGGATCTTCAGAAATTGATTCTACTTCAACATTACCCATTGCATCATAATGTGCATCTTCTAATGCTCCGTACAATGTATCGAATGCTTCTTGTATAGCACCAAAATTTTGATCACCGCCAAGGTCAACTACTGCTTTAGCAAGCATACCTTCATCACGGAATACTTTTTGTAAGTTGTTTATTTGTTCCATTGCTTTATCAAATGTGCGTTGGACTTTCATTTCTTGGCTAGTTGGCATTAGCTTCTCCTAATATTCTTCAGGTAGTCTCTAAGACTTGGTGATTTAATCACAGGATCATCAACCTTCTTTGGCAATGCAGGCCCAGGTATCTTTTTTGGATCACGGAATTCATCCCATCCGTCCCAATCTGGTGGCGGCATATAAATCAGCTTGGTGCCATCGAAGTCTGGCAAGCCTCTCCTGCCAGGCGCTGTTGGTATTTTTGGTTGAGGCTTAGGTCTATCAGGTCTAGGACCGCCTGGACTAGGTTTAGGATTAGGTTTATCCGGAGTTGGCATTGGTGGTACTTGCGGAGCACCTGGGATAAATCCTCTGTCGCCTGGCTCCTGTCCTGGCTCTGGAGCACCTGGAGTCCAGCCTCTATCTTTTTTAAGTCTATCTGCTGGTTCTTGTACCCCTGGAGTCCAGCCTCTATCTTTTTTAAGTCTATCTGCTGGTTCTTGTACACCTGGAGTAAAGCCTCTGTCACCTGGACGTTTTTCGTTTAATCCTGATAATTTTTTAAGCCTGTTGATATCCATTGTTAGATTCCTGCTAGTTGTTTTAGTGCATCGATGCTGTTATCTGGTGATTCATTTTTAGATTCCATGTAACCAAGCATATCATTAAAATCATTCTCGTCAATGCCATATTTTTTCATTATTGCATTGGCTTCATCATGCATACTACGTGTTATTGGGCTTTCAGCGAAGAACTTGTCCATATCGTCTTCTTCCCATTCCATGTCATCCTCATATCCATACTTTTTATTAAAAGCAATATATTCGTCTTGATCATAGCTATCACTCATAATGCCTGAATTCAACATAGCTTGCATCCATCCGTTTGCAAGTTCGTCACCGTTAACACCTGTCTTTGTGTTATACTTTTCAGCCCATTCCTGTACTTCAATGTCGGCTTGTTTCATACTGCCTTCAGCAACACCAGAAAGTGATCTTAGTCTATTGATATCGTCATCTAATTTGTGTGCTACATCTTTTTTCATTGTAGTTTTGTGTGTTTTACCACCAAATTCAAATGTGTCTTTACCTGCACGAGCCGCTGCCGCTGCCGCTTGATTAAAAGCATTTTCATCAATGTCTGCTTCGTCTACTGGTTCTTCGTTGTACTTTTTCTTTTTACCGTACTTGCCTTCTTTAAATTCAGCATATGCTTCTGTTACACTTTCTACTGTGTGATCAGGATAAATTTCTTCATCTACTGTAACATGGTCGCCTTTTGCTTTTAAATAACGTCTGAGGCTTGTATCTGCGGCACTACCCATTGTGGCTAGCGGATCATCCATCATTTCTTCTTGTGGTCTAGTTGTTGCATCTTCAAAACCCGCACTATCAGCTTCTTCAACTTCTGCTGTTGGCTCTAACTTGTTTAAAAGTTCTGGGTTTACGATGCCTGCTAATTTAACTAAGTCTCTTAAATCCATTTTATTCTACCTTATACTCTGTCATGTTTTCTGATTTAGGTAAATTTTTAACAAACTTTTCAACAAAGTCGTTTCCATAATTATCACTGTGATCTACTTTTTCTGACTCACTGTAATCTGCGTCTGCTAATACGCTTTTACCTTCTTCTGCGTCATCTTCATCTAGCGGATGAATTTCTTCAAACTCGCCTTCGTTATAAACACGGATCGTTCCGTAATGAATATTTGCCGCATTTGCTAATTCTTCTTGTAATGCAGGAGGTGTTGTTGGTAGTCTTACCTCAACCTCAAATGTAGTTACTGCACTAGGACCAATGTTACCAAAGCCAGCTGGGCTTTTTTGTATAATACTTGTTTTTGGCGCACTAACGCTTTCTACATTATATCTTGCAAGATATGCTTCAATCTTGTCCATTGCTTCTTCTGTCATAGGTGCAACTGTTTGCACTTTAAACTTATATGATTTTTCAGATTCTGCAATATATTGTGCTAAACTTTTCATATGATTAATCCTTACTAAAGTTATTTATCAGAATTATTAGATTTTATGCGGTCTACTAAGTCATTTAGTAAACTACTTCTATCAAAAAATTCTTCTGCTTCTCCTTCGATTGCTGTATCGCCTTTTGCGTTCTCTTTAGCAATCTGATGTTCTAGTTTCTTTTCTTCTAAGTCAAGTTTACGTTTACGCATTTGCATTTCGATCATTTTGAGTTTTTTATCCATTTTTGCTGTTTTAGCAGTGATGGCATTTGTCATCATTTTACTCGCACTATCAAATACAGGAGCCGCATGTCTATCTTCTACATTCTGTCCTAAGTCCATTAAATCCTGAAACGCTCCTATTGCTTGTGTTGCATAATCATCCATTTCGTGATCTAATGCTTCTAAATCTCGTACTGCTGGAAGTGCGGCATCAATTTTATCCACAGTTTCCATTGTTTCTTTTAACTTGTCTAAATCAAAACCTGTTTCTTCTTCTTGTATAGGCTTTTCAATTTCTTCTTTCATTGGAGGTAAGTCAAATACTTCTTCGATTTTTCTACTCATTTTTTCTTCCTCTTTTTAGGATTATTGAATAACTCGTTTTCTGTAAGCACTCTAAATCCTACACCTTTTTGTTCTGCAAATACTTTTGCGGCTTGCCATTTAGCTTCATTTACTATAGCGGCGGCTTTTTGCGCTGTACCTTTAGCATTACCTAGTATTTGTCCAGCGGGTTTTATTTCTATAAATTCTGCTTGTCTATTTCCACTACGATCTTCGTATACTACAAAAAAATCAGGTACGTAATTACTTGCTTTTTGTGTTAAAGGATTGCGATATGGTATCCTGTGACTTTCACTAGCCCATGCAATAATGTTAGGATGATCATCACAAACTCGCATAAACTTTAATTCCCATCCACTTCGATAACGTGGACGATGTTTTCCTATATATTTGCTAGGATTTTTAAGTTTATATATACCTTGTTGAAACTTTGTTGCCATTATATAGGTATTTATTAAAAAGCATCACCTATCTTATTTACAAAAGCAGGATATGCTTTTTTAACATCAAACCTTGGTGGATTTCTATTTGGATTATTATCATATCCACCTCCTTGATTAGATATCCCAACATCTTTGCCTGCTGGTCTTCCATCAATATCATACATAGGCAACTCAGGCACAGGCGGTTCATTAGGAATATTAATTCCTACCGGTCTTCCATCAAATGCTTGACCTTCATCTTGAAAATTAGGAGTTCCTGATAAAACTGGATTCCCATTCTTATCTGTAACAACAGTTCCATCTGTGGATCTAACAAAGGGTTGTCCAAATTCTTTATTTGTTGGACCTCTATTATCTACATTTCCTAGTGGAATAGCACGACCTACTCCATCTTTAATTACTTCGCCTGCGGCATTAACTAATACGCCTGCCGCCGCACTCTTTGCTACATTATATGCTTGTGTAGGAGCACCAATGCCGATACTTTGTGATCCGTTACTTTCATTTCCAGTTTCAAAATTAACTTGTTCTGGCATAAGTTGAACTTGCCATAGTACAGGAGCACTATCACTATAGTCTAGTCTGTCGTGTTGTACTTGAGATATCATACAATTGTACATTGTAACACTTCTCTTAGAAGATCTTGTGTCATGACTTATAATTTTAATTTTAGGAAAGAAGTATCTTTGTTCTGTAGGAACAGCATTTAGTCCAAATGTTCCATCAAATTCTGGTAGAACTGTGTCGTACTTTATAATTGTACCTTGTGAAACACTATGTCCATGTCCGTAATGTTGTGCATAAGACTCCATTAAATACTGCCATTGGTTGTCAACAGTATCATAAAATGAAATCGCCGCCGCTGTTGGTTCTATACGAGTATGTACATGACGTAATCTGTTATACTGATTAACAGTTGTAGTGTTATAGCTATAATCCGGTAAGTTTACACCTTGCACTCTGTGAAAGGTGAAACTTCTGCCATAGGATGAATCTTTTAAAATAACGCTTTCGTTTATAGTAATCTCAACGGAAAACTGAAACTTCTTGCGTGGGATTTTTGACATTATAGAGTCATCAGCACCATAATGTTCTGCGGCTGCATTATAAGGGCCAGTATTAGCAGTTAATCCCATCTGTTAGCTACCTTATGAAGTTGTATTACCACCAGTAGCGTTACTGATTGTTTGGTCTTGTCCTGCGCCTGTTAGTGTTGCGTTTCCTGCCGCATCATAAATTTCAGCATTGTCGTAACGAATTGTTACTGACATTTGTACTTGATCACTTGTTGAATAAGCCATATCACCGTATTGAATATTACTAATATAGCAACCTGCTAGTTCAAATTTATCTAGTACACCTGGTGTTGGATTTGCACCGTCAAGTGTTTCGACTACTGTTTGGAACTTGTATGATGCACCTGCACGTGGTGCGCTTTGTGTTGCATGATCAACTTGTCTATTAAGCTGATTATTTAATTCTCTTAATACTGCACTATCTACATCATCACGCAATGTAATTGTTACTGGCTCCCAAGTATGCTTACCAGCAAGATAAATTCTACTGTTATACATATCTAATGGAATCTCGTCATGTGTTAGTGCCGGCCTTGTTACAGTCATTACGCTACGTGTTGGTGTTGGTGAAAATCCGTCACCGATAAATTGTACACGGAAGCGATACTGTAGTTTTGGCATAATTGTTGTAGTGTTACCTGCATTGTCTGGTACACCTAGTGTTGTTAAAACTGCCATAATAATCTCCTCATAATACTGGCTCTATACGTATTTATTAAAATTAGTCAAAAAATTAGGCGCCCTTGAACGCCTAATTAAGTTTATAGTTAATTTATTATTATATTTGTGCTGAAAGTGTGCCAGTATTTACAATTCTAATTGGAATGTAAATAAACTCTGCTACTTTAGCTGGCTCAATCGCAACATCAATGTATAATTCGTTACGATCAATTCTTGCTGGTGTATTGTTTGTTTCATCACATACAACTGCAAAGTCAAAAATTCCTCTGCGGCTTAAAATGTCTGCTAAGAAACGTTCAAACACTAGTTTAGCTCTATCACGTGTTTGCTGGTCGTTAATCTCAAATAAGAATGGACGAGCAATATGATCAAAACGTTCACGCAAGTAAGCAACTAAACGTGCTACGTTTACACGATCTAATGCACTATCAAATTGATGTAGTGTTTTTTGTCCGAAAACAACTGTACCTTGTCCAATAAATGTTGTGATTGGATTTAGTTTCTTTTCGTACATTGCATCTCTTTGACCTTGTGTTAGTGCAATTGATTTAAATTCACCTTCGTCAGTTAAGAAACCTACACTTGATGCGTTTTGTACAACACCTCGTGTAAGACCTGCTGGAGCAAACCACTGAAACGATACATTATCATTATATGCATATGTGTATAGTGCCATGTGCGATGGAGGAACAACAACTGTTTTGCCGTTTATTGGCTCAGTTCCTGCACCCGATGGATAATAAACTGCACTATATGTGTCATTTGTTACTAATCCGTCGTCACCATTTTCGCTTGCAATTGCTTGGTTTTGTACCCAATTAACTGCATCTGTTGGATTTTTACGCATTGGTGTGTCAATAATAATAAATCCTGTTTCGCCTCTATCACTGTTTAGTGCTACTAGTTCATCTGTTAGTTCAGGAAAGTTAGGAGCCGCTAACAATGTGAATGAGTTTGACGGATCACGTAGATCTTCGCCAATTGCAACCGCTTGCATTTTTGCCGCAATATATTTGTGTTGTGCAAAACGTCCAAATGCGCCTGAGCCATCTGCATGGTTTGCTACTGCATTTCTCCATTCAGTTGCTGATCCATCATATTCACGAACAGTATTTGAACTTTGACCCATGTTAACTGCAAGCATCCCATCTGGGAATACTAGTGGATCTGGTGCACCTGTAATTGTTGTTGCCGCACCGCTGTTAGATGTGTCGCCTGCTGTGTCAGTAATATTTCCAAACAATACACCACGTGCAGTTGTTTGATCTGTATTATCATGTTGTACCCAGTCGCCTACTGAACTGTTATATACACGCATATCTGGATATGATCTTTCGTTTGGTTGATTTGTATCTGCTAACAATGTGTTAACCCATACATCACCTGCACTTGGATTTGACGGAGCATTTGCACTATATGATACACTTGAAGCTGGAACAAATGTGCCTGAATCTAAAACATAAATGTCTAATTCATCTAATTCAGGTTTGAACCATACTTGACCGTCTGCCGCTGTAGCAGTTGGGAAAGCAATACTTGCTTTTAGTGAACTAATTGCACCTGCCGCACTTGAAGCATCTAATACTTTAAGTGTTAAAATACCGCCTGTTGTGTCAACAACTATTTTATCTTCTTGTGATGCGCTTGCTGTTAATGCACTTGAGCTTGTACCATTTGCTGGAACATAACCAGTTACACTAGCACCTGTGCCAACACCAAGTACTTCTCTTGATACCCATCCTGTTGTTATATATTCATATACAACTAAGTTAAGACCGTTACCTGGAGATGTTGTTTTGACCCAAACATCACCGTTACTTGGTGCCGCTGGTGTACTAAAGTGTTCGTCGAATGTTGCTGAACCTGAAATTGCGGCCCATGCTCCTCCGGATTCTGCATAGTATTCAATTGTATTATCTGCTTCACTAATTACAACATGGAAGCCACCTGTTACAACTGTAGCTGATGGTGCTGTGCCTGCCGCACCAGCAATAACTTCTACTGTTGGAATTTTATTTTGCCATACATCAAGTGTACTATTATATGTATGAATACCATATGTACTTGCGTCTGTGTCTAACCAGTTTGTATTTACTGTTGACCATGCCGCTGTTGGTGTTGCTGTAGTTGGCTCTAGTGCGCCTAAGTCTACATCAGCACGAACGATGTATGCAGTGTTACCTTGACCTAAGTAGCTGTAAGCCGCCATTAGACCGTATTCATTTGTTTCGTCACCTTGGACCACAACGTCTGTACTATTTGTACGGAAAGTTGGGTTACCAAAGAACTGTGTTACTTCTCGTTGTGATGTAACACGTACTACTTCACCTGCATGAGTACTCTTCGTGTATTTTGCAATACCGTCTGAAGCACTACCTGTAGGATCTGCTTTGTTTTCTCTTGTAGCTAGAACAATCAACGGACTTGTGCCAGCGCCTGGAGCACCGTATGCACTTTCATCTGAGATTTGTACTTCTACACCTGGGGATACTAAAGCCATTATATTTCTCCTCTGGATTTGTATTTGATAATACTATTTACCAGAGTTGCTATATATTCAGGGTGAAACGGATGTTAACTACGTACTTAATTAACTTACTCTTTCTAAATATGCCATATCTAAGTGTAAAGGTTCATCTCTTACATATTTTAAATCTATTACTGTGCTTATACCTAGTACACTTGCACCTGTTTGTTCTAATAGATGTTTAGTTGCTAATACACTACCGCCAGTTGCTACTAAGTCATCTGCTATTATACAACGGTCTGTATGCCCTAGTAATCCTGTTTGTAGTGTTAGTGTTGCTTCTCCGTATTCAAGTTCATAACTTTGTTCTAATAGTTCTCCAGGATACTTTGCACCTTTTTTACGAACCATTATAAATGGCAAGTTCATTGAATGTGCTAGTATACTACCTAGTACAAAACCTCTACTTTCAATACCAACTATATGTGTAGGAGTTCTATGTTCAAATCTACAACGTGTTTTAATTAATAGTTCTTCCATAGACTGATTAAAGTATGGGCCAGCAAACAAACTGTTTAGATCATAAAAGTTTACACCTTCTACAGGGTAATTAGGTATTGTTCTGATGTAATCTTTGATTGGAGTTTTTCTTAATTCTGTATTTGCCATTTTCTAACTTATATCCTTTACACTATAACTGTCGATGTGTGATATAAGTGCATTTACATTAAATTCTAAATCTTCTAATGTACCGTTATTACAAATTGTATAGTCTGACATCCATTGTTCAAGGCTCATACTATTTTTATTTTCCGGTGGCAAATGATCACTACGATCAACCCATATACAATAATCAAATACACCAGTATTACGCATTGCATGGAACTCTTTTTTGTTTCTTAATCCACAATAGATATCATATTCAGCAAACATTTCTCTACCTAGTGTAGCAGGGTCAGGAATATTATAATCACAGATAGCATCATACCATTCTTGTCTATGGTTATGTCTATCGGCATAACATTCTTCTTCGCTAGTATAGTTATATTTGTCTTTTAGGTTGTTATAGATAAACAACTTACTACAAAACTTGCTACTACTTTCAAAAGTATAACCGTATTTGTCTCTGAGAATTTCGCAAACAGTATCTTTGCCATGTCTGCCATGGCCAATCACAAGTAATTTTAATTTCATGTTTAGATAATAATAGGATTTGGACTTTTTGTCAACCGATAATAACACCCAAACCAGCTTGTCCGTCTGTATAAGTTTTTAATTCTTCGTCTAACTTATCTATTGCCGCTTGGGCATCCATACGTAACATGTCTGCATTTAAACTTGTACCACCTTGTGGTCCTGCGATTGTATTAAACTTACCACGAGCTTCTGCTAATATTAGTTTTGCATATGCAAGTGCAAGATCCTTAATCCAAGGAGCCGCATACGGATCGTCTAGTAGGTTTTCATCTGAACGCTCAATATAACAATGAACATAAACTGTATCGTTTACTTTTTGCTTACGATGGATTAACAATTCTTTTGTTGTAGTATTCCATGTAAACAATAGTTCTTCACCGAACACACGACTTAGTGCTTCACGGTGTTGTGAAAGGAAATCAAACGTTGCAATTCCACCTGCTCTACCACTGTTTAGCAAGTAGGTATTCAAATATGCTGTTTCAAATGGTTCAATGTCTCCTACACTACTAGCATTTAATGCACCAGTTGTACGTCTGTATACATCTTTAACTTCGATAATATTGTCTGGTAGTGTATAAAGAGGTTGTTCTTTCACAAGATTCAGAACATGGAAATGTTCTTCAACTGCATTTTCACTACGTTGCCTATATTTTTCAAACGACTTACGAACTGATAAGTCATAATGCTCTGGGTCAAGTTCTACATCAACCATTTGTCCGCCTAAACGGAGTTCAATTTCTTTTATTAGATCATCACGTTTTGCCATACTACTATTTATGTTTATTTAAACACTTTGAGTATAATAGTCTCTTCGTTAAAACGTCCATTCATCTTAGTGTCCGTTGTTTTTAGGTATCCGAACTGTGATTTAAGTTTATGTTTAGTAACTTTTTTCCAATTTGGTAGAACTTCGTCTGGCTTACGCACTGTTTTTTGTCTACTTGTGTTCTCATTGAAAAACTGTAGTGTTGTACCTTTTACACTTAAAGTTGCATGGTCTTCTGCATAGTAAATTCCTAGCTTACGATTTTTACAATTAAACACAACTACCGCAGATGCACCAATAACTTCTGCTGGATTAACACTTGCAATTCCATGATCTGCATCACTAGGCTTAAACTTGAGCTTCTTGACAAGGTCTGCCGCACTTTTTTGTTTAGGCTTACGTACTGCACGTGTTTGTTTTTTCTCTGCACGTATAATATCTAATGCTTGAAAGATACGTTGGTAAAAACTTTGTAGTTCTTTCTTTTCTTTTGTACTTAGGTGATTGTAACCTTCTGCTAACTGTTGTTGCATGTCATCCTGCTTCTTAGAAGTAGGTAGATTAATCAATTCAGTTAGTTCTTCATATGTACCTTCGTAAAACTTTTGTATAAAGCGAGCATGTCCTAAGTTAATTTCAAGTTTACGGAACAATTGTAGAGGATTTTTATCTTTAAGAGGATTCTTCTTAGGATCACGAATCCAATCATCACACCAATCGTCCAATTCTTCCATTTTATCAATAGTAGCTTCTTCTAGCCTTTCTTGAATGCTTGGAATATAGACTTGCTTCTTTTTCTTTTCTTCTGCCTTTTTAAGCTCAACAACTTTAGCGCCTTCATCTGCAAGTTCTCTGATCCACTTATCTAATTTGCCCACATATGCAGGATGAATCTTGTCAGGAGCATGTTCTTCAAAGTGTGCGGCAGTTGCGTAATGACTTTTTCCACCAACTTTCCAGTCTGGAAGTTTATTAATGTTAGCAATTATTTTTTTATCGTAATTATTTTTAATATAATTTTTAACTTTAGTAAGCCACTCTTTTGCTTCGATCATATAATGAATATCATACTGTACAGCATTCCATCCTTTGTCTAATGGAAGCTGATCCCACGCATTTGTTCTACGTTGCGCTCTAGGTTTTTTACGTTTTGTAACACTCTTAGCCATATAACTCTCCTGGACAATTCATACTTATAATAGCATCATTATATATGTTGTCAACCGATAAATACAAGTGTTATGCCAAGATTAAGTTTATATAAACCAACAAAAACTAATGATTTTAACTTTATGGACCGCCAAATTCGAGAACAATTTTGGGTAGGCGGTACTGGTGTTCATGTACACAAGTACGTTGGACCAGCGGTTGTACCTACCGACGGAGATCCAAGCACACCAGATTACATAGATGGTAGAGAAATTGATCCACTAAGTGGAGATTTTATTAATATCGACGGTATTATTAATGAAACTAAAATACAAGACTTATTGTTTATGGAAAACAGAGATCGTAAGTACGATTCAGACATATACGAATTGCGTGGTGTGTATAATGTAACAGATAATGATTTTGAACTTACACAGTTTGGTTTATTTTTAAGTAATGATATGTTATACATGTCATTTCATATGAACGAAATGGTAGAAGTACTTGGCAGAAAACTATTAGCAGGCGATGTACTAGAGCTACCACACTTACGTGATGACTTATTACTTAACGCAGATAAAAAAGCAATCAACAAATACTATGTTATTAGTGATGCTAACAGAGGTGCTGAAGGTTTTTCACCTACATGGTATCCACATATTTGGAGAGTTAAACTAAGTCCACTAACAGACAGTCAAGAATACAACGATATACTTGGAGATGCAAAAGGTGAAGGTAGTCTTAAAGACGACATTAGTACATACATCACAGAATATAAAATTAATGATGCAGTTGTTGCTAGTGCAAATGCACAAGACCCTGATGGTACTACAGATAGAGATCATCTATTTGGTTATGATTATGCAACAAGTGGAGGTATTGTAAACAAAGACAATACATATAATCACGGAGAAACTATTCCAACAGGAACAGAATTTCCAAGTAGTCCTGCAAATGGAGACTATTTTATACGTACAGACTTCATTCCTAATAGAATGTTTGTAAGACGTGGATCAAAATGGCATAGAGTAAACGATAACTTAACAGACCGTACATGGACAGATATTACATATAATGCAAGTGATTATATTAACAACAAAGATACTACTGTAGTAGGTAGTTCAGAATTTTTAGAAAGACAACCTATAAGTCAAGTGATTACACCTAAACCAGATAATGAAATAGAGTTTGAACCAAATTCTGCATTTTCAGTTGCTGGATATTATCAAAATGGGTATGTCGAGGACAACTAAGAGAGTAAGAGGAAAAGAAAATGGCAATTGTTAAAAGATTGGTAAAAGGTAGTGCTCTAACACACGCAGAATTAGATGGTAACTTTACTGACCTAGACACCCGTGTTGGTACACTAGAAAGCACAACAGACAGTGATAGTCAAACACTAACACTTGTTGGAACAGATTTAAGTATTAGCGATGGTAATACAGTAGACCTAAGTGGATTAGGTGGCGGAGGCGGTGGCAGTGGACTATCAAGCGTAGTAGCTGACACAACTCCACAGTTAGGCGGTGACTTAGATGTAAACGGCAAAACTATCACAGCCGCAAGTTTAAATGTAGCAATAAATCCACCAGCTGGAGGTTTTTTACATTTAGGCTTTGGAACAGCAGATGCTCACAGTGTTAGAATGTATGATATGTACGCATTTCCAAAAGCAGTACCTAATACAGGTGATGTACTAACAGCTGGTGCGAATTCATATGAGCTTGAATGGGCGGCACCAACAGGCGGTGGAGCTCAAGGTCCACAAGGTCCACAAGGACCGGCAGGTGCAACAGGTGCAACGGGTCCACAAGGACCGGCAGGAACAGTTGATACAAATTCAGACTTAGACATGAACGGTAACAAAGTGTTGTTTGGTAATGTGTATTCGCAACTTGCAGACTTACCAAGTGCTTCA